>Ga0228650_1000043_pt1 | contig 35233 bp, 41 predicted proteins | sample 62DmetaG_FD_183171 | JGI IMG/M metagenome (GOLD analysis project Ga0228650, IMG submission 183171) | Seawater microbial communities from Monterey Bay, California, United States - 62D | ecosystem: Environmental > Aquatic > Marine > Coastal | place: USA: California | collected 2016-10-28
TTGACTGGCCTAAACGCGGGTGACTCCGTCAATGTTTCGCTCTCTGCATGGGATTCGACGATCGATGATGCCACCTATTTGCGGCTGGCTGGTTATGCTTACGCGGGCACCACCTATGTTTCCAGTTACACGAACCAGTTCGAGAGGACTGCCGTACAGGGTTGGCAGACCCTCAGTGCAGTCTACGTAGTGCCTGAGGGTGCTAACACCATTAGTATCGAATTGCGTGAGGGCAGCGATTGGGGCACGACTTATTTTGTCGATAACCTTGCCATCTCAGTAACCACGGAGAGCACCTCTGCGACCTTACGCATGCCGAATGAATACATTGATGACCTTTCTGCAGTACCGGAAGCGTCTCACACGGTGTTTTATTTGGCATGGATCTGCGGTGTGTGGGCGATCCTGCGCCGGCGATAGGGGTGATCCGCGCTGCCCTGCGAAATTTTTGTCCTGTCGGCTTGCCAAACCGGCTCTCGGGGCTATCGCTTGTGCGCTGAATTAATAGTCCTGTCCGCTCGCACGGGCCGGGCACTTAACCCAGTTGACACACGATGGATCATTCGCACGACACACACGCAGGTGAGGCCGCTGCCTCCACATCAAACTCAGAAAGCCAGTGCCCGTTTTTAAACGGCAGTCTGCAACGCGCTACCGCGGCTGGTGGCGGCTCCTCGAACCGAGACTGGTGGCCGAATCTACTGCCACTCAACATCCTGCGTCAGCATTCCTCGCTGTCGAACCCGATGGACCCTGACTTCGACTACGTGGAGGCCTTCAAGCAGCTCGACCTCGAGGCGGTCAAGCAAGACCTCACCGCACTGATGACCGACTCGCAGGACTGGTGGCCCGCCGACTTTGGGCATTACGGCCCTTTTATGATTCGCATGGCCTGGCACAGCGCGGGCACTTACCGCATCGCCGACGGCCGTGGTGGTGCCGGCACCGGAGCACAGCGCTTCGCGCCGCTGAACAGCTGGCCGGATAATGGCAACCTCGACAAGGCGCGCCTGCTGCTGTGGCCTATCAAGCAGAAGTACGGCAAGCAGCTCTCGTGGGCGGATCTGATGATTTTGGCGGGCAATGTCGCGCTGGAGTCGATGGGCTTTAAAACCTTCGGCTTTTCCGGCGGTCGTGAAGACATTTGGGAGCCTGAAGAAGATATCTACTGGGGCAAAGAGGCCGAGTGGTTGGGCGACAAACGCTACAGCGGCGAGCGCGAGCTGGAGCAGCCACTGGCTGCGGTGCAGATGGGCCTGATCTATGTGAATCCAGAGGGCCCCAACGGCAACCCGGATCCCATCGCTGCTGCGCACGATATTCGGGAGACCTTTGCGCGCATGGCCATGAATGACGAAGAGACCGTTGCCTTGATCGCCGGCGGGCACACCTTCGGCAAGACCCACGGCGCGGCCAATCCGGATGAGTATGTCGGCCCTGAACCTGCCGCGGCCGGCATCGCGGAGCAAGGCATGGGCTGGAAAAACAGCTATGGTAGCGGCCATGGTGACGACACCATCACGAGTGGCCTGGAGGTTACCTGGACGAGTACCCCTGCGCAGTGGAGCCACGGCTATTTTGAAAACCTGTTTGGCTACGAGTGGGAGCTCACCAAGAGCCCCGCGGGCGCCCACCAGTGGAAGCCTAAGGGTGATGCCGGTGCGGGCACCGTACCGATGGCGCACAATAAGGACAAGCGGATCCAGCCGATGATGCTGACGACCGACTTGGCGCTGCGTGAAGACCCCGCCTATCGCAAGATTTCCAAGCACTTCCACGAAAATCCAGATGCCTTTGCCGATGCGTTTGCTCGCGCGTGGTTTAAACTAACTCACCGCGACGTGGGTCCTCGTACCCGCTACATCGGCGCGGACGTGCCCGCCGAGGAGCTCATTTGGCAGGATCCGATCCCGGCGGTTGAGCATCCTTTGATCGATGCGGCAGAGACGGCAGCCCTCAAAGCGAAGATTCTCGACAGCACACTCTCCATACCAGAGCTCGTCAGTACGGCCTGGGCCTCAGCCTCGACCTTCCGCGGTTCCGATAAGCGCGGCGGTGCCAATGGCGCGCGCCTGCGGCTGGCCCCGCAGAAATATTGGGAGGCAAATAATCCCGAGCGTCTGGCCAAGGTGCTGAGTGTACTAGAAGGCATCCAAGCCGAGTTTAACCAAGCCAATGAGGGTGGGGCACAGGTTTCGCTCGCTGATTTGATTGTGTTGGGCGGTGGCGCCGCAGTGGAGCAGGCCGCTCAAGCGGCGGGTGTCGCAATCAGTGTACCCTTCACTCCTGGTCGCAGCGATGCCGGCGAGGCACACACGGATGTAGAGTCCTTCGGCGCGCTTGAGCCCGAGGCCGACGGCTTCCGCAACTACGCCAAGATGCGCTACAGCGTGTCGGCGGAGGAGCTGCTGGTCGATAAAGCGCAGCTGCTGCAGTTGACGGCGCCGGAAATGACGGTGCTGGTCGGCGGCCTGCGTGCGCTGAACGCCAACTTTGATGGCTCCGAGCTCGGTGTCTTTACCGAACGCCCGGGGCAGTTGACCAACGACTTCTTTATCCACTTGCTTGATTTTAGCACCACCTGGCAGGCGACCTCACATGCAGAAAACGAGTTTGAGGGCCGCGATCGCCGCACCGGGACACTGCGCTGGAAGGGCACCCGCGTGGACCTGATCTTCGGCTCCAATTCCGAGCTGCGTGCCATCGCCGAGGTCTATGCCTGTGCCGACGCCCAGTCGAAATTCGTGGCCGATTTCGTCGCCGCTTGGGTGAAGGTCATGCAGCTCGACCGCTTCGATCTCGCTTGATCGGATCCTAGGGCAGTCCGGCTGCCTGCGCTTATGCCGCTTAATGCTCTCCAGTCGCACGATGCAGCCCGCTTAAAAACAGCGAGCCATTTGATTGGTATCGACGAAGCGGGGCGCGGTTGTCTGGCAGGGCCGGTGGTGGCCGGCGCCTGTCTGCTGACAGCCGACTTCTTTGAACATCCCACGGCAGTGGCCCGCAGTGCGGCGATCCATGACTCCAAGCAGCTCTCGGGTACAGCCCGGGAGGCACAGTTTGACAGCCTGAAGGAGCTACAAGGAGAGGGTCTGCTGGATTTTGAAGTCGCGCAGGGCTCGGTTGAGGAGATTGCGGAGCTGAATATTCTGGGTGCCAATCGATTGGCAATGCAGCGCGCAGTGGACGCCTTGATCGCGCGGCAGGTGGACCTCGAACTACCTGTCCATGATGAAGATCCTTTGTTTGCCGCGGGGGCGGCGAAGGGGCCAAGCTCTACAAGCCGAGGCCCCAAAAAAGTCAGCCTGATAGTGGACGGCCGCCCACTGAAGCCCTGGCCCTACCAGCACGAAGGTATTATTAAAGGCGATGGCAAGTCTCTGGCGATTGCGATGGCAAGTATCGCGGCGAAGGTCACCCGCGACCGGCAGATGCTCGAGCTCGGGGCGGCGCACCCTCACTATGGCTTTGAGCAGCACATGGGCTACGCGACCCAAGCCCATCGCGCGGCGATCCTGGCGCACGGCCCCTGTCCGCAGCACCGCGCGTTGTTTTTGCGCAAAGTACTCGGCACGGACGCGGGGACTTAAGGGCTTGGCAGCGGGCGAGCGGCCTGGCTGCGCTGCTGATTTCCATGGACAGGACGCGGTATTCGCGGAAACTGCCGGCGAGTCGAGTCTGCTCGGGCATGCGGCGGTGGTCTAGCGGCTCGCGTGCGCCGGGAATCGCCTGTGGCCGCGCTGATGCGGTCGTTTGAGCAATCCAGATTTTTTCGAAATTAGTGTTGACTGGCTAAAACGGGAACATCACTTTCGCGAGCTTTCCAAAATTTCAACCCGTACGGCTGTTTGAAGTCCGGCTCTTTTTAGTTCTTTTCATGATGTGCCCTTGTAGCTCAGTGGTAGAGCGCATCCTTGGTAAGGATGAGGTCGGCGGTTCAATCCCGCTCGAGGGCTCCATTTAATAAAACACAACACTAACACAATCTCTCAACACTAAACAACTCCAACCATGGCTAAGGAAACATTCGAAAGAACCAAACCGCACGTTAACGTAGGTACCATCGGTCACATTGACCACGGTAAAACTACCACAACGACTGCTATCCTCAAGGTGCAGGCTGACAAGGGCCTTGCTGAATTCAAGTCCTATGCGGACATCGCAAAGGGTGGTACCGTTCGTGACGAAACGAAGACAGTTACGATTGCGGTGGCCCACGTTGAATACGAGACAGCGAACCGTCACTATGCACACGTTGACTGCCCAGGGCACGCTGACTTCGTGAAGAACATGATCACCGGTGCGGCGCAAATGGACGGCGCGATTCTGGTGGTTTCCGCTGCAGATGGCCCCATGCCACAAACTCGTGAGCACATCCTGTTGGCTCGCCAGGTTGGTGTTCCAACCATCGTGGTGTGGCTCAACAAGGTTGACCTGTTGGACGACGAAGAGTTGCTCGAGCTGGTTGAAATGGAAGTTCGTGACCTCCTTTCCAAGTACGACTACCCAGGCGACGATATCACTATCGTGCGTGGTTCCGCTACTGCAGCACTTGACGGCAAGCCAGAAGGTGTTGAAGCAGTTGGTAAGCTGATGGATGCGATCGACGCAGACATCGCTGAGCCTGCTCGTGAAGTCGACAAGCCATTCCTGATGTCTGTTGAAGACGTCTTCTCGATTACCGGTCGTGGTACCGTAGCAACCGGTCGTATCGAGCGTGGTCTCGTGAAGGTTGGTGAGGAAATTGAGATCGTCGGTATGACCGAGACTCAAAAGACCACCGTTACCGGTGTGGAAATGTTCCGTAAGCAACTCGAGCAAGGTATGGCGGGCGACAACGTCGGTCTGCTGCTTCGTGGTATTGACAAGGAAGCAATCGAGCGTGGCCAAGTTTTGGCTAAGCCAGGGTCGATCACTCCACACACCACTGCAAAGGCTGAGCTTTATGTCCTCTCCAAGGATGAGGGTGGTCGCCACACGCCATTCTTCGATGGCTACCGTCCACAGTTCTTCTTCGGTACAGCTGACGTGACCGGCATCATCAAGACACCAGACGGTGTGGAGATGGTCATGCCTGGTGACAACATCACTGTAACGGTCGAACTCGGTAAGTCGATTGCGATGGAAGCCGGTCAGCGTTTCGCGATCCGCGAAGGGGGCCGTACCATCGGTGCCGGCCGCATCACTGAGGTTGTTAAGTAAACCTCTTTATATTTTTACAGTTTATTGCCGAGGGCTCGCTTGGGCCCTCGGCTTCACTGTCTTTAACTGCACAACAGGTTATTCAGTAGGAGAGTAGTTCAATTGGTAGAGCAACGGTCTCCAAAACCGTAAGTTGTGGGTTCGAGTCCCTCCTCTCCTGCCATTTTACATCATGAAAAACCCATTCACCAGCATCCGCCTCTTTTACAAGGAGACGATGACCGAGCTCAAGAAGGCCTCGTGGCCCAGCAAGACTGAATTGCGCGACTCGACCATCGTGGTACTCCTGGCGACGGTCTTATTGGGATCCTTCATCGCACTGACGGACTTTTCGTTGATGAACGGCGTGCAGTTGCTCACGGACTGGGTGCGCTAAGGCGTGTGCCTCGCGTCGCGCGGTAGCGGTTTGTGTAAATTTTAGTTTTATTTATTTAGTCGAAGATGTCGAATTCCTCCTCAGTCACCGGCCCGCAGTGGTACGCCGTACACACGCTCTCGAATCAGGAGCAAAAGGCGAAAAAGTACCTCGATAAGTTTATCGCGATCGAGGAGATGGAGGATTACGTCTTCGAAGTATTGATGCCGACCGAAACCATTACAGAGGTAAAGAGCGGCAAAAAGAAGACGATCACGCGCAAGTTCTACCCGGGCTATGTGTTCGTGAAGATGCGTTTGTATGATGACGATGGCAACTTGTTGCAAAAGCCCTGGTATTTTGTGCGCGAAGCACAGGGCGTCATCAATTTCGTGGGTGGCGATCGCCCCTCACCGCTGAAGAAGTCCGAAATTGATCGGATCATCAACCAAGTCGAGGAATCGGAAGGTAAGGAAAAGCCGAAGATCGAGTACGAAGTGGGCGAGATGGTGAAGGTCAACGACGGGCCGTTTATGAACTTGGTGGGCAAGATCGAGGAAATCGATCCCGACAAGGGCAAACTCAAAGTTTCCGTATCTATTTTCGGGCGTTACACGCCTGTTGAACTTGAATACTGGCAAGTCCAGAGAACTGAAGAAAGCTAATGTCTAAGAAAGTAACAGGAGAAATCCGTCTGCAACTACCTGCTGGCTCTGCCAATCCGGCACCCCCTGTGGGTCCTGCGCTCGGTGCGCAAGGTGTCAACATCATGGGATTCTGTAAGGAGTTCAATGCGAAGACGAAGGATCAAGCTGGTATGATTTTGCCAGTGGTCATCACCGTCTACGCCGACCGTTCCTTCACCTTCATCCTGAAAAGCCCGCCGGCAGCGGTGTTGCTGAAGAAGGCTGCGGGCATTGCCAAAGGCTCCGGTGTACCGAATCGCGACAAAGTCGGGACCGTTACGCGCAAGCAAGTTTTGGAGATCTGCGAGATCAAAAAGAAGGACCTGAATGCCAAGAGTGAAGACGCGGCGTTCCACATCATCGCCGGTACCGCCCGCTCCATGGGCCTCGAAGTCGTCGATTAAGCACTTTTTCTAACCTAAACAAGGAGAACCAACATGCCAACCCAGCAAATCAAGGGAAGCAAACGCTACCGTCAGGCGGTCGATATGACCGATATGACGAAGACCCACTCGGTCGCCGATGCGTCTGCGCTACTGAACACACTACCGAAGGCGAAGTTCGACGAAACCGTCGAAGTTTACGCCCATCTCACCGTTGATCCGCGTAAGAGCGATCAAATGGTCCGCGGCACTCTCAAGCTTCCCCATGGAAGTGGTAAGACCGTGCGCGTTATTGTCTTTACCGAAAATCCAGAAGAAGCGAAAGCTGCCGGCGCCGATGAGGCGGGTCTGGATGATTTGATTGAAAAAGTCTCAAGCGGATGGACTGAGTTCGATGTGGCGCTTTCGACCACCAGTGCGATGAAGAGCGTCCGTAAAGTCGCTCGTGTCCTGGGACCTCGCGGCCTTATGCCGAATCCGAAGTCCGGTACCGTGACTGACGACATCCCTGCGGGGATCAATGAGGTCAAGGGTGGCCGCGTTGAGTTCAAGATGGATAAGACCGCCAATGTCGCCATCGTCGTCGGTAAACGCTCCTTCACTGCCGAACAAGTCGCCGAAAACGCGGATGCCGCAATCCGTGCATTGGTGGAAGCCAAGCCAAAGGGTGCGACTGGTAAGTTTATCAAGAGCCTTGCTCTCAGTGCCACGATGAGCCCGAGCGTCAAAGTTGACGCCGCGCCTTACAACAAGAGCTAAGGAGGGACCTATAAAATGAGACCAGAAAAGAAATATCTCGTTGATGAGGTGAATGAACACCTCAACAAATCTGACTACGTTTACCTCGCTAATTATGAGCGCATCACAGTGGATGAAACCGCTGAGCTGCGGGCACAGTTAGCCGAGCACGATGCCGAATTCCACGTCGTTAAGAATACCATCTTCGGCGTCGCAGCACAGACCAAAGAACTGCCTGACCTCGGTGAGCACCTGAATGGTCCGACCGCGATCATCGTTGGCGGCAACAATCCGTCCGGTGTGGCAAAGACCCTGGGTGAGTTCTTCAAAAAGAAGGACAAGGTCGAAGTTAAGGCCGGTATTCTCAACGAAAAGGCACTTGATAAGGCGCAAATTGAAGCACTGGCAAAACTGCCGGGTCTCGAATCGCTGCGCGCGCAATTGCTCGGCCTGCTGTCGCAACCCGGCACCGGTCTGGTTCGCGTGCTCAATGCCGTACCACAAAACGTCGTCAATGTACTCCAAGCCAAAGTCCGCAAGGAAAACGGCGAGGGCTAATTTTAATCCAATTTTCGGCAGTTTGCCCTTCGGGGTAGCTGCTTGAAACCACAACAACCGAAAATCCAGCTAGGAGGAATTCGCCTCTTAAACGTCTCGAATGGGATGCTAGCGTATTGAAAGTTAAAACATCATGTCCGATATCACAAAAGAACAAGTCGTTGAGTGGCTGTCTGCACAAACTGTGCTGGAAGTCGCTGATCTCGTTAAAGAACTCGAAGAGAAGTGGGGCGTCAGCGCTGCTGCTCCGGTTGCGGTTGCTGCTGCTGGCGGTGCTGCGGCTGGTGGCGATGCTGCTGCTGCGGAAGAAAAGGATGAATTCGACGTCATCCTGACTGAAGCCGGTGGTAACAAGATCGCTGTCATTAAGGAAGTTCGCGCTATCACAGGTCTTGGCCTAAAGGAAGCGAAGGAGCTCGTTGAGAGCGCACCGAAGCCGGTTAAGGAAGGTGCTGCCAAGGACGAAGCTGCTGAGATCCAGAAGAAGCTCGAAGCCGCAGGCGCTAAAGCTGAACTCAAGTAATCTGATTCTACGATCATTTACATAGATCCTTTATTTTCACAGTTAGGTGGGCTCACTCCATATGGGGTGGGTCACGCCTAGCTGTTTTTGTCTTTCCGCCGATTCACTCGGCACACCGTCCATCCACCACTCACTCACCACCGTCATCCCAGACATCATCATGTCAGAGCGCATTAATTTCGGTCAAATCAAGGAAGTCATCCAGCCACCCAATCTGATTGAAAATCAGATCGACTCCTTCAAAGAATTTCTACAAATGGATACCGCGTCCAACCAGCGCAAGCAGGTGGGTCTCGAGGCGGTCTTTTCAGAGGTCTTCCCGATCGAAAGCTACGACAGTCGCTGCCATCTCGAATATGTCAGCTACAACGTAACACCACCACGCGAATCCGAGATCGAAGCGATTCGCGAAGGGGTGACCTATTCCACCTCCCTGTATGTGAAGCTGCGCCTGCGCGAGGAAGATCACATCAAGGACGAGGAGATTTACATGGGTGAGCTGCCGATGATCACCGAACGCGGCTCCTTCATCATTAACGGAGCAGAGCGTGTGATCGTGAGCCAGTTGCACCGTTCGCCGGGCATCGCCTTTGAAGAAAGTGTCCACACGTCCGGTAAGATTCTGCACGCCTTCCGTATCATTCCCGACCGTGGTACCTGGCTCGAAGTTCAGTTCGACCAAAATGATCTACTCTACGTCTACCTCGACCGCCGCCGTCGCCGTCGCAAGTTCCTGTTGACGACCCTGCTGCGCGCCATGGGCTACAGCTCGGATGCCGACATCCTGAATCTTTTCTACAGCCTTGATGAAATTAGCGTCGCGGACGCACTCAAGCGTGACTCGGTTTCGAACCTGGTATTGACCGAAGACATCGTGGATGCCGACAAGGGTGTGGTGCTGGCTCGTGCGTTTGAACCACTGACCAAGACAATCGTGCGTTCCTTCGAGAAGGCCGGTTTGAAGAAGGTCGTCGCGATTGATACGACCGTTGATGACGGTGCGATCATTCGCTGCCTGAAGAAGGACCCAACTCAAAATGAGGAGGAAGCGCTCAAAGATATTTACAAGCGCCTGCGCCCCGGCGAGCCGCCCACAACTGCGAATGCCAAGGCTTTGCTGAAGCGCCTGTTCCAAGACCCACGCCGTTACGATTTGGGTCGTGTGGGCCGTTACAAGCTGAACCAGAAGCTCAAGATGGATACGGACCTCGAATTCCGTATCATCGGTGCACAGGATGTGGTCGAAGCAACGAAGTATCTGACTCGCTTGAAGCGGGGTGACGGTACGTTGGATGATATTGACCACTTGGGCAGCCGTCGCGTGCGTACGGTCGGAGAGCTGATGGCCAATCAGTGCCGTGTCGGTCTGGCACGTACCGAGCGCTTGGTGAAAGAGCGGATGACCCTTTACGATCAAAGTGTCGACTCGATCAGTCCACAAAAGCTGATCAACCCGAAGGCCCTGAGCACGGTGATCCGCGATTTCTTCGCGCGCAGTCAGCTATCTCAGTTTATGGACCAAATCAACCCGTTGGCGGAGTTGACGCACAAGCGTCGTCTGTCGGCGCTGGGACCCGGTGGTTTGAACCGTGAGCGTGCTGGTTTCGAGGTGCGCGACGTGCACCCCTCTCACTATGGTCGTATTTGCCCGATTGAAACACCGGAAGGACCGAATATTGGTCTGATTAATTCACTTTCGCTGTACTCGCGCATCAACGAGTTCGGCTTTATCGAGACGCCATACCGCCGTGTGGTAAAAGGCAAGGTTCTCGAAGAAGTTGAATACCTGAATGCAGACCAGGAGGAAAACCACCTCATTGCGCAGGCGAATTCGGAAATTGATAAGAACGGTAAACTCGTCGGGCGTGTGACATGCCGCCGCGAGGACGAGGTGCTTGAAGTTGCTGGCACGGATGTAAATTACATGGACGTGTCGCCGAAGCAGCTGATCTCAGTCGCTGCAGGCTTGATTCCATTCCTCGAGCACGACGATGCGAACCGCGCACTGATGGGTTCGAACATGCAACGTCAGGGTGTTCCTCTGCTGCAATCCGAAGCACCCTTCGTGGGCACGGGTATTGAAAAGCGTGTGGCAGTCGATTCGAAGACCGTCGAAGTCGCGGACATGGATGGTATCGTCGCTTCGGTAGATGCAAATCAGATCGTCATCACCAATGATGGTGAGCTGCCAGCACGGGCGAAGGACATTAAGACAGATCCGAAAAAGGAAATCTACGTCTACAATCTACGTAAGTTCATGCGCTCAAATGCGGGCACGTGCTTCAACCAAAAGCCGATCGTTTGTAAGGGGCAGCCTGTCAAGCAGGGTGATATTCTTGCAGATGGTGCCTCTACTGATGGCGGTGATTTGGCGATTGGCCGCAATATCCTCGTCGCCTTCATGCCGTGGAACGGTTATAATTTCGAAGATGCGATCCTGATCTCTGAGAAAATCGTCAAGGAAGACATCTTTACCTCGATCCATGTCGATGAGTTTGAAGTCACTGCGCGTGACACCAAGCTCGGACCGGAAGAGATCACTCGCGACATTCCGAATGTGGGCGAAGAAGCGCTCAAGGACTTGAATCACGACGGTGTGATTCGTGTCGGTGCGGAAGTGAAGCCGGGTGATATCCTGGTCGGTAAGATCACACCGAAATCTGAAACGGAACTCGCGCCGGAAGAGAAACTACTGCGCGCGATCTTCGGTGAGAAGGCCGCTGACGTGAAGGATACTTCGCTGGTCGTACCATCGGGTGTTCGCGGTATCATCATGGACGTGAAGGTATCGGCACGCATTGATGGCGAGCCGGAGCAAATGTCTGCCTCAGACCGCCGCCGCCAAATTAAGAAGATCAACGAAGAGTACCGCTCTCAAAGCGATCGTCTGCGTGAAGATCTGACCGAAGCACTGTCCAACATCCTGCTGGGAGAAAAGATTCCGCTCGATGTGAAGAACGGTGACACCGATGAAATAATTATTCCTGCGAACCGCAAGATCACCAAGACCTTGCTGCGTCGTCTGGCTGCGGTATCCAAGCATATCGAGATCGATCCATCGCCGGTGAAGATCAAGATCATGGAGATCGTCAACAACTACCAAGGTAAGTTTGACGAGCTCGATTACGATCGTGAGCGCAAGATTGAAGGTGTTGAGACCGGTGAAGATGCCGATCAGGGCGTCGTCAAGAGCGTTAAGGTTTACATCGCCAAAAAGCGTAAGATGCAGGTCGGCGATAAGATGGCCGGTCGTCACGGTAATAAGGGTGTGGTCGCGAAGATCGTGCCTGAAGAAGATATGCCGCACTTACCGGATGGTACGCCGGTTGAAATCTGCTTGAACCCGCTCGGGGTTCCCTCGCGGATGAACGTGGGTCAGGTTCTGGAAACCCATCTCGGTTGGGCGTGTAAGAAGCTCGGCCTGAAAATGGCGACACCAGTGTTTGACGGTATTAGTGAAAAAGCAGTGCGTGGTTATTTGGATGAAGCGGGTTTGCCTTCGACTGGTAAGAGCATGCTCTACGATGGTCGCACAGGTGAGCAGCTCCACGAGGAAGTCGTGGTGGGCTACATGTACATGCTGAAGTTGAACCACTTGGTCGCTTCCAAGATTCACGCCCGTGCGGTGGGTCCGTACTCACTGATCACGCAGCAGCCGCTGGGTGGTAAGGCGCAGTATGGTGGCCAGCGTTTCGGTGAGATGGAGGTGTGGGCTCTGGAAGCCTATGGCGCCGCGTACACCCTTCAGGAATTACTGACGGTGAAGTCCGACGATGTAGCTGGACGGACACGGATCTACGAGTCGCTGGTTAAGGGTGACAATAGCTTGCAAGCGGGGACGCCGCAGTCGTTCAACGTTTTGATGAAGGAAATTCAAAGCCTCTGCCTCGACGTTCGTCTCGGTTCAGGTGGTGAGTTCGATCTCTCTGCCGCACCTGCCGTTGTCGATGCCTAAGGGAGCGTTAACTGATAATTTCAAAACTAGGTTTAAAAAATGAGTACTGAAGTAGCACGCGACGTCCTTGGTTACGAAGCCACAAAGTCCTTTGACCGTGTCAGCATTACGGTTGCCTCGCCGGAATCGATCCGCGAGTGGTCAATGGGAGAGGTTAAAAATCCCGAAACAATTAACTACCGCACATTCAAACCGGAGCCGGGTGGTCTTTTCTGCCAACGTATTTTCGGTCCGGTGCGCGATTACGAATGTGCCTGTGGTAAATACAAGCGCATCAAATATAAAGGTGTCATTTGCGACCGTTGCGGCGTGGAAGTGACGGTCTCGCGTGTGCGTCGTGATCGGATGGGCCATATCGAGCTGGCGGTGCCGGTCTCGCATATTTGGTTCCTAAAGAGTATGCCGAGCCGTCTGGGTCTGCTCCTCGACATTACTGCGCGCAATTTAGAACGCGTCATCTACTATGAGAACTACTTGGTAATTGACCCGGGTAAGACGCCTCTCGAAGAACGTCAGTTGCTTACAGAGCAGGAGTATTTGCAGGCACAGGATGAGTACGGTGAAGATTCTTTTGTCGCCGGAATGGGTGCTGAAGCAGTGCGTGATGCACTGGCACGTGTTGACCTTGAGTCGACGGTGGCGGAGCTCCACGAGCAGATGCATACCACGCGTTCCAAGCAAATTAAGAAAAAGATTTCCAAGCGCCTGAAGACAATTCAGGGCTTCATGCAGTCAGGCACGCGTCCTGAGTGGATGGTCCTGGAAGCACTGCCGGTGATTCCACCCGACTTGCGTCCATTGGTACCGCTGGAAGGTGGCCGTTTCGCAACGTCAGATTTGAATGATCTGTATCGCCGTGTGATCAACCGCAATAACCGTCTAAAGAACCTGCTGCAGTTGAAGACACCGGATGTGATTATTCACAACGAAAAGCGGATGTTGCAGGAAGCGGTTGACGCGCTCTTTGACAATGGTCGCCATGGTCGCGCCGTTACCGGCGCAGGTAACCGCCCGCTGAAGTCACTGTCCGACATGCTCAAGGGTAAGCAAGGGCGTTTCCGCCAAAACTTGCTGGGTAAGCGTGTGGACTACTCCGGCCGTTCGGTGATTGTGACCGGTCCGGAACTGAAGCTGAACCAGTGTGGTCTGCCTAAGAAAATGGCGCTGGTACTGTTCGAGCCTTTCATTATCCGCCGCCTGAAGGAACTGGGCTTCGTACACACCGTACGTGGTGCCCGCAAGATGATCGAGAAGCAATCCCCGGAAGTTTGGGACATTCTCGAGGAGGTCACTAAGGGACATCCAGTCTTACTCAATCGCGCACCGACCTTGCACCGTCTGTCGATTCAGGCGTTTGAGCCAGTGTTGATTGAGGGCGATGCAATTCGCGTCCACCCACTGGTCTGTACTGCTTATAACGCGGACTTCGATGGAGACCAAATGGCGGTTCACGTACCGCTTTCGCTGGAGTCCATTCTTGAGGCGAAGACGCTCATGATGGCGACGCACAATATCTTCTCTCCATCATCCGGTAAGCCGATTTTGACGCCTTCGCAGGATATTGTTCTCGGGTCGTACTTCCTAACCGTACAGCCACGCAACAAGCCCGCCGCGGACCAGCGTCTGCCGTTACTGGTCGATGCGGATGAAGTCGATACCGCTGTCGCAGATGGCGCGTTGAAGGTCCATGATTGGATCAACTACATCAATCCGGATTTCGAGAAAGAGGGAACCGTTTACGGAAACTCTGAGAAGAAAGTAATTCGCACCACCGTCGGTCGCGTTATTTTCAATACGATTTGGCCGGACGAAGTAGGCTTCATTAACATGCCCGTACCGAAAGGTAAGTTGGGTGATATCATTCTGAATACCTACAAGACTGTGGGCAAGGAGCGTACCGTTAGCACCTTGGATACGCTTAAGGATGTCGGCTTTAAGGTCGCGACGAAGGCCGGTGTTTCGATCGGTATCGACGATATGATCATCCCCGAAGCGAAGCCCACCATCGTGGCGGCTGCGCGCAAGAAAATCGACGAAGTAGAGGGTCAGTACAACAAGGGTATCATCACCGAAGGTGAGCGCTACAATAAGATTATCGATATCTGGACAGGTACCACCGACGAGATTGCCAAGGCTGTGTTTGATGAACTGCAGCACAATGGTGGCAAAGACACGGTGAATCCAGTTTACCTCATGATGGACTCCGGTGCACGTGGTAACAAGCAACAGGTTCGCCAGTTGTGTGGTACGCGTGGTTTGATGGCGAAGCCGTCCGGTGAAATTATTGAACGTCCGATTTTGTCCTCCTTCCGTGAGGGCCTGTCCGTTCTGGAATACTTCATCTCCACGCACGGTGCGCGTAAGGGTCTTGCGGATACCGCGTTGAAGACTGCGGATGCCGGTTACCTCACACGTAAACTGTGTGACGTGGCGATGGACTGCATCATTGAAGAAAGTGATGACGGCAATCGTGACGGTGTCTGGAAGTATGCAATTTACGAGGGGGATGATGAAATCGTTTCGCTGTACGATCGTATCGTCGGTCGTTGCTCCTCGAATGACATTAAGAATCCGCTCAACCCGGATGAGTTCCTGGTCAAGAATGGTGAGCTGATCACCGAAGAGATGGCCGCCAAGATCGAAGAAGTCGGTGTCGAGCGCGTCAAAGTGCTATCCTCACTGACTTCACGGAAGAAGGTCGGTATCACGGCACTCGAGTATGGTATTAACCCTGCAACCAGCTCGATGGTCGAGCGTGGCTCGTCGGTGGGTATCGTGGCGGCGCAGTCGATTGGTGAGCCGGGTACCCAGCTGACTATGCGTACCTTCCACATCGGTGGTATCGCATCGGGTGTTCTGAAGAACCCTGAAATTAAGATTCGTACCGGTGGTACGGTTAAGTATCAGGGCCTGCGTATCGTACAGACTGCCGAAGGTGCCAACATCGTTCTGAATAAGACCGGTTCGGTGCAGATTCTGGATGCAGACGAGCGCGAAATTGAAACTTACAAGATTGTCGTCGGTTCGTTGCTGACCAAGGCTGATGGTGAAACCATCGAAAAGGGTGAAGTACTCGCCATGTGGGACCCGCATAATATTCCGATTCTTTCAGAAAAGGCGGGTCGTATCGGCTTTAGTGATATGATCCCGGGTGTTACGGTTAAGCGTGAACTCGATGAATCGACCGGCCGTATTGCGACGGTAGTGATCGAGCACAAGGAAGACCTGAACCCGCAGGTTGAAATCTTGGATGACAGCGGCAAAGTGATCGCCACGTACGCAATTCCAACGGGTGCGCAGGTCGCCGTTAATGAAGACGACGAAATCGCGCCCGGCTCGATGTTGGCGAAGACCCCACGTCAGGCGTCCAAGACTCAGGATATTACCGGTGGTCTGCCACGTGTGGCTGAGCTGTTTGAAGCGCGTCGTCCGAAGGAAGCCGCAGAAATGGCCAAGATCGATGGTGTGGTCTCACTCGATGGTACGGTCCGTGGTAAGAAGAAGTTGCTGGTCACCGATCCGGAAACCGGTGACGAAGAGGCACACCTCATTCCACACGGCAAGCACCTCACGGTTCAGGTCGGCGACTTGGTTCACAAGGGACAGCATCTGACTGAAGGTGGCGCGGATCCGCACGAGATCTTGGAGATTCTCGGGCCGTCTGCAGTGCAGGATTACCTGATCGCCGAGATTCAGAAGGTGTACCGTCTGCAAGGGGTAACCATCAATGATAAGCACATTGAGGTGATCATTTCTCAGATGCTCAAGAAGGTCCGCATCACCGATCCGGGTGACTCCGACTTCTTCTGGGGCGAGCAGGTGGACCGCTATGAATTCATGACAGCCAACGATGAAATCGATGAAGCGGGTGGTAAGCCTGCTGAAGGTGAGCCGGTACTACTGGGTATTACCAAGGCATCGATTGAAACCGAGTCCTTCATTTCGGCTGCATCCTTCCAGGAAACCACACGGGTGCTCACTGATGCCTCCACACTTGGTAAGAGTGATGAGCTGAAGGGCTTTAAGGAGAACGTGATTATGGGTCACCTGATTCCTGCCGGTACCGGTTTACCTGCCTATCGTAACTTGCGCATCGATACGCTCGGCGCCGAAATGGAGAAGCTCTCTCTGGAGGAAGCTGCTGAACGTATTGAGGGTGTCGCCACTCCGGCTCCGGACTTTTCCGGAGAAGGGGCTGAAAAGCCTGCCGAAGAGATGGTGGCGGAAGATCCGAATGCACCGGCCGCAACCAGCGAGGCGGATGCGACGCCTGACAGCGAAGAGGAGGCCGGCTAAGCTACCCACTACTTTAACGGAGGCGAACGGAAGGTTCCGTTCGCCTCTTTTTCTTAACCACACACGGCTCCAGAGGCGGTGTGCACTTTTAAAAAATTTGCCAGAAAAAATCTTGCACGAAAGATGCGAAGCGCTACTTTCGCCGTCTTTCTCTAAATCCAGCGACTGAATTTTCATGCCAACTATTAACCAACTCGTCCGCAATCCTCGCGTTGTGCAAAAAGCACAATCGAAGTCTCGCGCACTTAAGAACAATCCTTTCCGCCGCGGCGTTTGTGTGCAGGTCATGACCCGTACGCCCAAGAAGCCGAACTCCGCGATCCGTAAGGTTGCTAAAGTGCGTCTCACTACTGGTATCGAAGTGATTGCGTACATTCCTGACGAGGGTCACAATCTCCAGGAACACAGCATCGTGCTGGTTCGTGGTGGTCGTGTGAAGGACCTTCCTGGTGTGCGTTACCACATTGTTCGCGGCACTTTGGACTGCCAAGGTGTTGAGAAACGTCGTCGCAGTCGCTCCAAGTATGGGGTGAAGAAGCCGAAGTCCTAGGTATTCGTTTCAGCGATTCATTATTAGCTTTATTTAACTATGTCACGTCGTCGCCAAGCCGTTAAACGTCCAATTCTTCCGGACCCGCGCTACAATAGCACACTCGTCACCACTTTGGTGAACATGATCATGGAGCGCGGTAAGCGCACGCTTGCTCAGCGCATTGTCTATACTGCTTTCCAGAAGGTTAGCGAAAAGCTCGAGAAGGGCGATCCAGTGGATCTTGTGATGGGTGCGTTGGAAAACGTGCGTCCGAAGCTTGAAGTGAAAAGCCGCCGTGTCGGTGGTGCAACTTATCAAGTGCCGGTAGAAGTCAGTTTTGAGCGCCAGCAGAGCCTCGCCTTCCGTTGGATGGTGACATCCGCTCGCAAGCGCAAGGGTGTACCGATGGCTGAAGCGCTCGCCGACGAGATCGTCGATGCGTACAACAACACCGGTGCAGTTGTGAAGAAGAAAGAAGAGACCCACCGCATGGCTCAGGCAAACCGCGCGTTTGCCCACCTGCGCTGGTAAGCTCGACTGCTTCCTCGCACCGCTCCCTCCGTTCTTTTCCAGTCAAATCGTTTAATGTCCGCCGTAGCTACAGCATCCGTCAATTCGCCGAAGCGCCAGTTCCCTTTGGAACACACGCGTAATATCGGCATTGCGGCGCATATCGACGCGGGCAAGACAACGACCACCGAGCGCATTCTTTTTTATGCAGGCGTCGTCCACAAAATGGGTGAGGTGCATGAAGGGAGCGCGGTGACTGACTGGATGGAGCAAGAACGGGAACGCGGAATAACGATCACTTCCGCGGCGATCTCATGTAATTGGACGAATCAGTACGGACCGTACGCTGGGATTCGTCATCAGATCAACATTATCGATACACCGGGGCACGTTGATTTCACCGCCGAGGTGGAGCGTTCCTTGCGGGTCTTAGACGGCGCTATCGGAGTTTTTTGTGCAGTCGCCGGAGTACAGCCACAATCGGAAACGGTGTGGCGGCAGATGACCAAGTATCACGTGCCGCGTATCGCGTTCGTAAACAAGATGGACCGCACGGGTGCGGACTTTTACGCAGCGGTCAAATCGATGCGTGAACGCCTCGGTGCGAACGCGCATCCAATTTATATTCCGATCGGTGCCGAAGAGGATTTCAAGGGACTGATCGATCTCGCTGCCATGCAAGCCCTGATCTATGATCCGGCAGACGCATCGGGCATGACCGTCGAGACGACCGAGATCCCGGCCGAACTGCTCGAGCAGGCACAGGACTACCATGATCAATTGATCGAAGCATTGGCTGACTTTGACGATGACTTGGCCGAAAGCTATTTAGAAGGGAAGGATCTATCAGCGGATATGATTCGCAGCGCGATTCGCAAAGCGACTATCTCATTGGACTTTTGTGGCGTCATTCCCGGCTCTGCGTTTAAAAACAAGGGGGTGCAGGCTGTGCTCGAATCGGTGGTAAATTACTTACCATGCCCGCTGGATCTGCCACCGATGAAGGGCGAGAGTAGCCAAGGCAAGGCCGTTGAGGTGGTGCCGGATGATACAGCTAAGGTCGCCGGTCTCGCGTTCAAGCTGATGAATGACCCCTATGTCGGTAAGCTGGTGTTTTTCAGGCTTTACTCAGGTGAGTTGCGCAAAGGTTCGGCCCTCTTGAATGCACGCACCGGCAAAACCGAACGTATTTCCCGCCTCTTGGTCATGAAGGCAGATGCACGCGAAGATATCGAAGTCGCACACTCCGGTGATATTTGTGCGCTGGTCGGGGCCCGTAATGTGGTGACCGGTGACACGCTTTGCACCAAGGGCTATGACATTCGTCTCGAGCCACCGACTTTTCCGGAGCCGGTTATCTCGATGTCCATCGAGCCGAAAACTTCAGCGGACCAAGAGAAGATGTCGACTGGCTTGCAGCGCTTATCCGAGGAAGATCCAACTTTTGTCGTTAGCACCGATGAGGAAACCGGCCAAACACTGATCGCTGGCATGGGTGAGTTACACCTCGAGATTATTCGCGATCGCCTCTTCCGCGAATTCAAAGTGGGCGCCGAAGCGGGTCGTCCACAAATTGCCTATCGTGAGGCTTTTGGTGGCGCGTGCGAAGGAGAGGGCAAATTTATCCGCCAAACAGGTGGCACCGGGCAGTATGGAGATGCCCGTATCAAGGTTGAACCACTGGAGCGCGGCTCGGGCATCGAAGTGCTCGACAAGACGGTTGGTGCTTGCATCCCTCAAGAATTTATTAAGCCGACCCTCGATGGGATCCGCGAAGCAGCCCGCAATGGAACGGTGTGCGGCTACCCGGTCGTCGATTTCAAAGCGACCCTCTACGATGGTTCTTTTCACGAAGTGGATTCTTCCGAGATGGCGTTTAAGATGGCAGGGCTGTTTGCCTTTCGTGATGCCATGGAGAAGAGCTCACCGATTTTGCTGGAGCCGATTATGTCAGTGGAAGTGGAGACTCCGGATGAGTACCAAGGTGACATTATGGGTGATCTCAATCGCCGCCGTGGGCAGATCCGCAATATCGCCAACAAGGGCACCTTCGCTCAGATCTCCGCACATGTGCCCCTCGCAGAGATGTTTGGCTACTCCACAATCGTGCGTTCCTTAAGTAAGGGGCGGGCCTCATACAGTATGGAGCCGGAGTGCTTTGAAGAAGTGCCGCCCAATGTATTGAAAACGATCAAGGAAGCGACTTACGGCTAGGGCGATGGATTGAGCGCCTGCCCAAATCGACCCCGCAAAATTTTTAACAACAAAAACAAACCATCAACTGAACACATTTAACCTAAACTAACATATTATGAGTGCACCACGTATCCGTATCCGCCTAAAAGGCTTCGATTATCGAGTCATTGATCAGTCCGCTCTGGACATTGTAGAAACCGCTAAGCGCTCCGGTGCGCGTGTTTCCGGACCCGTACCGATGCCCACACGCATTGAAAAGTTCACCGTGAACCGCTCGGTACACGTGAATAAGAAGTCGATGGAGCAGTTTGAAGTGCGCACGCACAAGCGCCTGATTGATATCATTGAGCCAACTGCCGCGACTGTGGATGAGTTGAAAAAGCTTAATCTGCCCGCCGGTGTTGATATTTCTATCAATGTTTAGTTGACGAGCGCGAAAAAAGTCCCTTTTTTCGCCCGCTCGCTCACCAAAACAGCGAGCAATCCACATTTTTTAACTCCCTAATGCAGGTTTAATTCAAACGGAGCTCCCGCTCCACCTGCCACTTAGTATTATGAACGTAGCCTTACTTGGTAAAAAGATAGGTATGACACAGGTATTTGACGATGCGAATCGTCTGGTGCCGGTTACTGTCATCGAAGCAGGTCCCTGCCCGGTCACTCAGGTGAAGTCGAACGACTCGGATGGGTATGACGCAGTTCAAATCGGATACCGTCCGCAAAAAGAGCACCGCTTGTCGCAGGCAGCGCTGGGCCACTTTAAGAAAGCAGGCGTTGAGCCACATGCCGAACTACAGGAGTTTCGCACCAATGGTGAGAGTGAACTCAATGTCGGTGATGTGCTGACGGTTGAGCAATTTGAAGCCGGTCAAAAGATTGACGTGATTGGCACCTCTAAGGGACGCGGCTTCCAAGGTGTTGTGAAACGCTATGGCTTCGCGGGTGGTCCTGCCTCTCACGGTTCGATGTTCCACCGTCGCGGTGGTTCATACGGCATGTGCCAATGGCCGGGTCACGTGATCAAGGGTAAGAAGATGCCGGGTCACATGGGTGACAAGCAGCGTACCGTTCAGAACCTGACGGTGGTTAAGGTCATTCCGGAAAAGAATCTTATCCTGATCAAGGGTAGTGTTCCGGGTTCTCGCGGCAGCATGCTGACCGTTCGCACTGCAGTCAAAAACAAGACTGCGAAGGCCTAAGTCTACGGAGATTTATTAGATGAAACTTAAAGTATTCTCAGCTGACGGGACCAAGAGCGAAGAAAAAGAATTCGTTTCTTTCCCGCAATTCGAAGGTGACAAGGGTCTGGCTGCTTTGCGCCAGGTCGTGATCGCTCACCAAGCGAACCGCCGCCAAGGTAATGCGTCGACCAAGACACGTGCCGAAGTGGCCGGTTCCGGTAAAAAGCTTTTCCGCCAAAAGGGTAGCGGTACCGCACGTCAAGGTACACGTCGCGTCCCGCACCAGCGTCATGGTGGTGTGGCGCACGGCCCGAAGCCACGCGATTACTCGCAAAAGATCAACCGTAAGATGAAGAGCCTCGCGTTCCAGCGTGCCCTTTTCGAGCGCGCGACTGAAGGTGGCATCTCGGTGATCGAATCGATCGAAGTGAAGGAGCCGAAGACGGCACTCTTCAACAAGGTGCTGACCTCGGTGCTGCCACAACGCGGCAAGGTGCTGATTATTGACGACGCATTCGAAAACAATGCCGCACTGGCCGCGCGTAACATTGACGGCGTGTCCCTCACTGAAGCCGGTAACCTGAGCACACTCGATGTGGTGCGCTACCGCCAAATTCTCGTCAGTGCCAAGGGCATTGAAACCATCCTAGCTCGTGCGAACGGAGGCGAATAACCATGATTATTCCTGATAAAATTCTTCGCGAATACCGCGTCACTGAAAAAGCAGCCAACTTGGCTGCGAATCACAATCAGTACACCTTCGAAGTGGCACCCGATGCCAACCGCAAGGAGATTGCTGAGGCTGTTGAGAAGCTGTTCAACGTAACGGTTCTCAATGTCAATACACTCATCAAGAAGCCTAAGGTGAAGGTGGATCGCTCACGCCGCGGTCGCCCCGGCACCAAGGGTGGGCACAAAAAGGCCATCGTCACATTGAAGGACGGCGATGCCATCGAACTCGTTTAAGCACAGGAGATAAGTTAACATGCCACTCAATAGCTCCAGACCGTTGACTCCGGGTCAGCGTTTCCTCACCCGCAACAAGCAAGCGGTGAGTAAAAAGAAACCGGAACGTCGTCTCACTAAGGTAAAGCACATCAAAAAGGGCCGTAACTGCTACGGTCGCATCACCTCCCGTCGTCGCGGGGGTGGTCACAAGCGTGCGTACCGTATCATTGATTTCCGTCGCGATAAGCTCGACATCCCTGCGAAAGTACAAGCGATCGAGTATGATCCCAATCGCTCTGCTAATTTGGCACTGCTCGCATATGCCGATGGCGAAAAGCGCTACATCTTGGCCCCTCGTGGTGTACAAGAAGGTGATGTGCTTCTCAATGTCGACAAGCGCGTCGAGTTTTCTGCAGGCTACAGCATGCCACTCGCCGTCATTCCGCCGGCGACCAAGATCCATGCAATTGAATTGCACCCGGGCCGTGGCGCGCAGCTAGCACGTTCGGCGGGGCAGTCCGCACAATTGGTTTCGGTTGATGGCGATCGCGCCACGATCAAGCTGCCTTCCGGTGAAATTCGCTACCTCAATAGCCGTTGCCGAGCAACGATTGGTGAAGTGGGTAATCACGAGCACCAAAATCAAAGCCTGGGTAAAGCCGGTCGCAATCGTTGGTTGGGCCGTCGCCCACGCGTACGTGGTGTGGCGATGAATCCTGTCGATCACCCAATGGGTGGTGGTGAGGGCCGTACCTCTGGTGGTGGTCACCCGCAATCGCCATGGGGTCAGCTGTCGAAGGGCTTCCCAACTCGCAAGAAGGCGAATCCGACCAATTCTCAAATCCTCGTCCGTCGCAACGGACGTCCGATGAAGCGCAAATAATTACTGAGTTTTAGCTATGTCACGTTCCGTAAAAAAAGGTTTCTTCGTTGATCCGCACCTCGCCAAGAAGGTGGAGGCAGCGCAAGCGAACAATGATCGCAAGCCGATTCAAACTTGGTCGCGCCGCTCTACTATCACGCCTGACTTCGTGGGGCTTAACTTCAACGTACACAATGGCCGCAGCTTCCTGCCGGTTTATGTAACGGAGAATATGGTCGGTCACAAGCTAGGTGAGTTTTCACCGACACGCAGCTTCAAGTCACACCAAGCGGGCAAGAAGTAAGCTCACGACACCTCAAAACCATCTAACCTATGTCATTTTCATACACACAACGTAGCTTAAAGCTGGTAAGCCTGCTGATCCTGGGAGCAGTGCTTATCGGTAGCGTTGGTGCGTCGGAAAATCGACCCTCGTTCGTCAAGGAAACGATCTACAGCCCGAATGCGGCACCAGTCGCCAAGGTCGTCCCCTCGCTCAGTGCAGATATCGTCCTTTTGGACGGTGGGCTTGAGCAAGGGTTGCGCCACGGCATGGTGTGCACACTCAATCGCGGTTTCCAAACGATCGGCGAACTCATTATTATTGAATCCAGAAGCGACCGTTCCGCAGGGCTGATCCTTGAACGTGTCGAAGATGCAACTATCCAAGCGGGGGACATCGCTCGCGTTAAGACAATTCAAACTAGCTGAACTACCATGCAGGTCCAAGCCTATACTAAATACGCCCGTATGTCGCCGGTGAAGGTACGCGAGATCACTCGTGCCATCCAGGGACGTAACGCCGCCGAAGCGGTTGAAATTCTTCGTTTCATTCCGCGCAAGTCGGCACGCCTAGTGAGCAAGACGCTCCAGTCGGCCATCGCGAATGCGGAAAATAACAATAATCTTTCGTCTGATTCACTGACGATTGAATCGGCAACGGTCGAGCAGGGCCCGGCGTTCAAGCGCTTCCGTCCCGCTGCACGTGGTTCCGCGCATCCCTACAAGAAGCGCACCAGCAACATTCGCATTGTATTAACCGACGAAGCTTAGGCTTTCAACACACACGATTTTTATGGGACAAAAAACTCATCCGATTGGCTTCCGCCTCGCCGTTACCCGCGATTGGGACTCCCGCTGGTATGCATCCAAGCAGGACTTTCCTACCTACCTCAAAGAGGATCACACGATCCGTACTTTTCTTGAGAAGAAGCTTCGCTACGCCTCGGTGCCGCGTATCTTTATCGAGCGTGCCTCCGGCCGCATCCGTGTGAAGATCTACACCGCACGCCCGGGTGTGGTGATTGGTCGCAAGGGCCAGGAACTCGACAAGCTGAAATTTGAGCTGAACAAAAAGGTCGGCAAGGACGTCATGCTCGACATTCAGGAAGTGAAGCGCCCGGATCTTTCCGCGCAATTGGTCGCCGAGAATGTAGCCCTGCAACTGGAGCGTCGGATTGCCTTCCGCCGTGCGATGAAGCGCGCGGTGCAAACCACCATGGCGATGGGTGCTGAGGGCATCCGGATTCAGTGTGGCGGTCGTCTCGGTGGTGCGGATATTGCCCGTACCGAGCAGCAGCGCATGGGCAAGGTGCCTTTGCAAACACTGCGCGCGAATATCAACTACGGCTTCAGTGAAGCCAGCACTGTCTATGGCATCATAGGCGTGAAATGCTGGATCTGTCTGCCCGACGAAGACGAGATTTAATCTAATTCTATAGTTAACATTTAATACGAGCGAATCATGGCACTCCTTCCATCACGCACGAAATACCGCAAGGTTCACAAGGGCCGTATCTACGGTACCGCACAAAAGGGCAACACCCTGTCTTTTGGTGACTTTGGTATTCAATCTCTCTCTCGCGGTCGTATGACTTCCCAACAAATTGAGGCGGCCCGTGTTGCGATGACACGTAGCCTCAAGCGTAAGGGTAAAGTCTGGATTCGTGTTTTCCCACACAAGCCAGTTACCAAGAAGCCTGCGGAAACCCGCATGGGTAAAGGTAAGGGTGGTGTCGAACGATGGGTCGCGGTGATCAAGCCCGGCACCATGCTATTCGAGATTGCTGGCTGCTCCGCAACCGCTGCCCGTGAGGCGCTGCGTCTGGCGGATACCAAGCTACCGTTCCGCTGCCGATTTGTCGCACGCGAGGAGTCTTAATCCGTAACCCGAGCGATTTAGAAAGAAATTTATTATGAACACCAAAGACATACGCGAAATGTCAGAAGCTGAAATTGAAAAAAAGCTACGCGAGACCCGCGACGCCCAAGTCACACTGCGCATGAAAAAGCAGACGGGCCAAGTCGAGCACCCGCACGAATTCACGCAATTACGTCGCGATATCGCGCGTCTTGAAACTATCCTAAGTGAGAAGAAGTTGGCTGGAGCCAATGCCTAATCACCAGCCCTTGATTTGTTATGTCAGAAGTTACACGCAACTCTCGTAAATCTTTGATCGGTGAAGTCACCAGCCGTTCCGGTGATAAAACCATCAAAGTCACGTATTTCTATAAGACGCCACATCCGCTGTACCGTAAGGAGATCAAGCGGAAGACGGTGGTGCACGCACACGATGCGGCCAACGATTGTGGCATCGGCGACAAGGTCGAGATCATGGAGACTCGCCCGCTGAGCAAGCTGAAGCGCTGGCGTGTGACGCGTGTGCTGGAGCGCGCGCCCAAGATCGGCGGCGACGCTGCTTAACTGAACTGCGAAGCACTCGTTAGAAACTTTTAAAACCCAAACTGAGGATTTAAGTCATGATTCAAATGAACAGCCGCGTATTTATTGCGGATAACACTGGCGCGAAATCGGCCGAAATGATCCGCCGCCTCGGGCAGAACAAGAAGACTGCTTCTGTTGGCGACGTGATCGTATGCAATGTCAAGGAAGCCTCCACCGATGCCTCCGTTAAAAAGGGAGAAGTGGTGAAGGCGGTCGTGGTTCGCACTGTGGCACCCATTCGTCGTGGAGACGGTAGCTATCTACGCTTTGATAACAACGCCGCAGTGATCATCAACGCCGACGGCAATCCAAAAGGTACACGTATCTTCGGACCGGTAGCTCGTGAGCTCCGCGCCAAGTATATGAAAATCATTTCACTCGCACCCGAGGTCCTCTAATCATGGCAAAAGTAATTAAACGCGAACAAGAAGTTGTGGTCATCAGTGGTGCTCACAAGGGCAAGCGTGGTAAAGTTCTCGAAGTGAAGGCGGGGGAAAAGATCCTCGTCGAAGGCGTGAACATGATCACCAAATACGAGCGCAAAACTCAGGAAAACCCAGAGGGTGGTTCCGTTGAGAAAGAAGCGCCGATTCATTATTCAAACGTGATGTTGGCGGAAAAGTATGACGCCAAAAGTAAGTAAGCGCGCAGACCGACGCAGATTTCGAAATTCTCTTAACAATTAAACTCCAAAACCGCATCCCGGGTCGGTAATCCGGTTGACGACAAATGGAACAAGCATTCCTCCAGAAACACTATCAAGAAAAGGTCATTCCCGCGCTTAAGGAAAAGTTCGGTTATGCAAACGCACACGTGGTCCCTGCGGTCTCTAAGATCGTGATCAACTCCGGGTTCAGTGCGACAGCTGACAAGAACCATGCGACTTATGTGAATGAAGAGATCGCCAAGATCTCCGGCCAGCGCCCGATCACCACGAAAGCGAAGTTGAGCATTTCTAACTTCAAACTCCGCGAAGGCCAACCGATCGGTTGTAAAGTTACCCTACGCGGGCGCTCGATGTATGATTTCATGCTACGTTTGATCAACATCGCATTGCCGTGTATCCGTGATTTCCGTGGCGTACCGGTCAAATTCGACGGGCAGGGCAACTACACTCTAGGTATTGCAGATCACACGATCTTCCCCGAAGTGAGTGCAGAGGGTACTGCGGCGACGATTGGTATGGATATCTCCTTCACGACGACCGCAGCAAGCGATGAGGAGGGCCGCGAATTGCTCCGCCTTTTCGGTATGCCGTTCCGCAAGTCATCCTCTGAAATTGCAGCAGAAGAAGCAGCTGCCGCCGAAGCTGAAACTGCCGACGCCTAAACTTTAAACTGTACGACCATGGCTAAAATATCCGCAATCCACCGCAATAAAAAGCGCGAGCGCTTGATCGCTAAGTACGCAAACAAGCGTGCTGAGCTTAAGGCAATCCTGGCGAACCCTGAAACTTCTGATGAGGAGTTCTACAAGGCGCAGTCTAAACTTTCCAAGCTGCCTAAGAACAGCAGCCCGATCCGTGCCCGCAACCGTTGCTCGGTCACGGGTCGTCCACGTGCGTTCATCCGCAAATTTGGTCTTTCTCGGATCACATTCCGTGAGCTTGCTTCTCAAGGTAAGATCCCTGGCGTGACGAAATCCTCTTGGTAAGCCCTACGGTCGAACCATTCGCAGCAATTTGAAAACCCAGCAGTAAACTACTATGGCAGTTCATGATACCATTGGTGATTTCCTCACCATCATTCGCAATGCAAGCGCCGCACGTAAATCAACCGCGATTACGCCGCACTCTAAAATGCGCCTTGCACTTCTTAACATCCTAAAGAACGAGGGCTATATTGCCGACTTTTCCGAGGGACAAAACGACAAGGGCTTCAAGACCTTGGAGATCCGTATGAAGTATGTCGGCAATACACCAGCAATTACTGGCATTGAGCGTCACAGTACGCCCGGTCGTCGTCTCTACTATGGCGCGCGCGAAATCCCCCGTGTACTCGGTGGCCTCGGCGTGGCTATTCTCACAACTTCTAAAGGCGTCATGCGCGCCCGCGATGCCCGTGAAAACGGCGTTGGCGGCGAGCTCGTCTGCAAAGTCTGGTAATTGAAAGGCAATTAAGATGAGCAGAATTGGTAAACTTCCTATTCCCGTCCTCGACAAGGCTAAGGTCGAAGTCGATGGGCAAACAATCCGCACCGAGGGGCCGAAAGGTAAACTCGAGAAGACCTTCGATCGTTCGGTGAAAATCGAGCTGGTTGATAACGAGGTCCGTGTTTCCCCAGCTGACGCCTCACGTCACGCCCGTGCAATGTACGGTACGGCGCGCTCCATCATCAACAACATGGTTCATGGTGTGGTGAATGGTTTTAAAAAGGACCTCGAGCTTAAGGGTGTTGGTTTTCGCTGTGCCCTTAAGGGTAAGGTGCTGGACTTGGCACTCGGCTATTCGCATCCTTGTCTGTTAGACATCCCCGAAGGGATTACGATCACCGTTAAGGAAAATACGAAGATCAGTGTCGAAGGTGCTGATAAACAAGTCGTCGGTGAAGTTACCGCATCGATCTTTGCCTTTTATCCGGCCGAGCCATACAAGGGCAAGGGTGTCCACATCGTTGGCAAGTACGTTCGCCGCAAGGAAGGTAAGAAGTCCGCTTAACCATTAGGAGGATCACACACATGAAACTCGATAAGAAAAAATCTCTGCTACAAAAGCGCCGCTGGCGCATTCGCAAAAAGGTTAAGGGGTCTGCCGAACGTCCGCGTCTCGCTGTCCACTTTTCTAATAAGCACATCTACGCCCAATGTATTGATGACGTTCAAGGCCACACACTTGCCTACGTCTCATCGCTTGCGAAGGGTGCTGAAGCTAAAGCTAACAGCGAAGGTGCCGCCGAACTCGGCAAACTGATCGCAGAAAAAGCCAAAGCCGCTGGCATCGAAACCGTTGTGTTCGATCGTGCAGGCCGCCGTTACCACGGTTGTGTCAAAACATTCGCAGAAGCAGCACGCGAGGGCGGGCTCCAGTTCTAAGGACTTAGCATATGAGCAAACAGAATAGATCTTTCTCTCCTAAAAACGAACCTGAAGAGGCGCCGGAATTTTCCGAAAAAGTAGTCCACATCAACCGTTGCGCAAAAGTCGTCAAGGGTGGACGTCGTTTCAGCTTCGCGGCACTGGTTGTCGTCGGTAACCAAAAGGGTGAAGTTGGCGTCGGTTACGGCAAGGCCAAGGAAGTACCCGAGTGTATTCGCAAGGGCACCGAGCAAGCCAAGAAGAATTTGGTGAAAATCAATCTTCGTGGTGACACCATTCCGCACGCGGTGCGTGGTATCTCCGATGGCGGCGAAGTGCTCCTTCGTCCGGCAACCGATGGTACCGGTGTGATCGCCGGTGGTGGTGTGCGTGCTGTCCTCGAAGCGGTCGGTATCCACAATGTATTATCCAAATCGCTCGGTTCCAACAACCACTTGGCTATGGTGAATGCTACCATGGATGCGCTCAAGCAACTCCGTTCGAATGAAGAAATTAAAAAGCTTCGCTTCAGTGACAGCGTCGCTGTTGAAGCATAAGGATCCGCAATCATGAATCTTGATAAAATTCCAACAATTAAGGGTGCCACTCATGCGACCAAACGTCTGGGTCGTGGTGAGGGTAGTGGCCATGGTAAAACTTCGGGCAAGGGACATAAGGGTCAAAAGGCTCGTTCCGGTGGCGGTATCCGCATTGGTTTCGAAGGTGGTCAAATGCCACTGTATCGTAAGCTGCCACGCCGTGGTTTTAATAACTTTAACTTCCGTACCAGTTTTCAGACGGTCAACGTCGGTGAGCTCGAAAAGGTTGCAGGCGAAACCATCAACCGCGAAACCCTGGTTAAGGCCGGGCTGATTCGTGACAACGATGAAGGCGTCAAGCTCTTGGGGGATGGTGACGTAAGCAAGGCATTGACCGTCACAGTTGATAAGGCTTCTGCTTCGGCAAAGAGCAAGATCGAGGCGGCTGGCGGCCAAGTCATTATCGCAACGCCTGCGGCAGACGCGGACGCGTAAGCGCCGCCTCATACGATTCTGCACTGCCTGTTTGTGGCGAACCCGATTGTTACCCATGCTCTCCGCATTTACCAATTCACTTAAAATACCGGAACTGCGCCAACGCATTTTCTTCACCTTGGCCTTGCTGTTTATTGCACGTGTCGGGGCGAACATCCCCTTGCCCGGGATGAACATTGGCCCGATTCGCGATTTCTTTGCGGATCAAGCCACTGTCGGTGGCGGTCTAGTTGGTTTCTACAACATGTTTACCGGTGGCGCCTTGTTGAATGGTGCGCTGTTTGCCTTGGGTATCATGCCGTACATTTCTGCATCGATTATCATGCAGTTGATGGGTGCGGTCTTTCCCGGCATCGCCCGTCTCCAGCAGGAAGGTGATGTGGGTCGTCAGAAAATAAATCAGTACACTCGCTACCTGACGCTTGCGATTTGCCTAGTACAAGGGCTGCTGTTGCTCGTTGCCCTGAGCACAAACCCCGGTAGTCTTATTGGACAAGGCTTCAGCCCAGCGGAGTACGGCCAGGTGGTCATTGCCAGCAAGGTGCAGTTCTTAATTACGGGTACTTTATTCCTCACTGCTGGATCCATGATCATGGTCTGGCTCGGCGAGCAAATTACTGAAAAGGGCATCGGTAATGGTATCTCTTTGTTGATCACCGTGAGTATTATCTCCGGTCTGCCAGGAGCTGTCGCCGCTACCTACCAAATGTTTAATGCACCCGTTGGCACAGAAGGGCGCCTGGGTCTGCCACAAGGTGTGATTATGCTGGCGCTTCTCTTTGTCGTGACCGCTGGCTTGGTGGCGATCACTCAAGCGCAACGCAAAATTCCGGTGCAGTACGCCAAGCGTGTTGTCGGGCGTAAAGTGTATGGTGGTCAAAGTTCGTTCCTGCCGCTCAAGGTGAACTATGCCGGAGTGATGCCCGTTATTTTTGCGAGTGCTATCATCATGTTTCCGACGCAGATCCTGAGTTACTTAGGTTCGGCGACGGGGATGCGCTTCTTTAACGATTTTGCCGATTCGCTCGGTCGCGGTGAGTTCGCGTACTATGCCGTCTTCGGCCTGCTGATCTTCGTTTTCAGTTATTTCTGGGTCTCGCTTATGTTCAAGCCGGTGCAAATCGCCGATGACTTGAAGAAAAATGGTGGCTACATTCCCGGCGTGCGACCTGGTGATCCGACAGCTAAATTCCTGGATCATGTGATGACGCGTCTCACCTTAGCAGGTGCCATCTCCTTGACCCTGATTGCGCTCTTCCCCGACATTCTTTTGTTCACCTACAATGTACCGTTTTCCGTAGCAATTTTCTTCGGCGGCACCGGTATGCTGATTACGGTTGGGGTGCTGCTGGATACCATGCGGCAAATCGAGACCTTCTTGCTCCAGCGCCACTATGACGGCTTCCTTAAAAAAGGGAAAATCCGTGGTCGCTCTGCCGCGCGTAACAAGCAGTTGGTGGATGCCGCTGGCCTACAGGATTTTTGGACGGCTTGGCGTCCGTTGTTGGTCCTCGCGATTGTCCTTTTCGCACTGGGGATTGTTTCCTGGTTTCTAAATTTGGGTTAATCCACTTCGGGCCGATACGACGGTCGTAGCCGATGCACGCGCTCCTTTTGTGAGACGTGTATCGCCACAATAAACGTTCTTTGATTCGCATTCACTCTTTCGCTGTCTGATGAAACCCATTCGATCTGACGAAGATATCCAATCCATCCGCGAAGCGTGCAGCATTGCGGCGACTGTCCTGAAAAAGCTGGTCGATTCTGTGGAAGAGGGAATGACCACCTATGATCTCGATCAGCTTGGTCGTACCACGATTGAAGCACTTGGCGCCGAAAGCGCATGCTTCAACTATCGTAATGGGCCACATGTCTTCCCCGCGTACACCTGTATTTCGGTCAACGAAGAAATCGTCCATGGGATCGGCAATCTACGGCGCGTTATCCGCGGCGGTGATGTCGTATCCATCGATGTCGTGATTCGTTACCGTGGCTTTATTGGTGATAATGCGCGTACGGTATTGATTGCACCCGTGGCTGAAGCAAATCAGCGACTGGTCGATGCAACCGAGCAGGCGCTGGATTATGCCATCAGTTTTGCGCGAGCCGGCAATCGTGTCGGAGATATTTCCAATGCGGTGGAACGCTTCATCAAGCGCCATAAATTCGGTATCGTACGCGATTTTGTAGGGCATGGCGTGGGTGCAACTATGCATGAACCCCCGCAAATCCCAAATTACGGACGCCGTGGGAGTGGCGCGCTGCTCAAGCCGGGCATGGCGCTGGCGATCGAACCGATGATCAACCTCGGTGGAGCTGCCATTGAAATGCTCGATGATGGCTGGACCGCGGTGACGCGTGACCGCAAACCATCCGCGCATTTCGAACATACCGTCCTCGTGACCAACGGGGACCCAGAAATATTAACAATTGCTAAAAAATAACTTTCCAAATCAGTTTTAACTGCTATTTTCCACAACTTTTCCCGCTTTCCAGCGGTTTAACCAACTTTTTTTATCATGCCACGTATCCTTGGAGTCGACATCCCTGCTAACAAGAAGCTCGAATATGCGCTTCGCTATGTCTACGGCATTGGCCCGACACGCGCGAAGGCCATCGTCACCGAAGCTGGTTTCGATGCGGATCGCCGCGCCGGTGACCTGAGCGAAGAAGAGCTGAACAAGCTCGCGAACATTGTAGCAGACAAACAATATATCGTTGAAGGTGATCTCCGCCGTGAGGTCACTGCCAACCTCAAGCGTCTCTCTGCGATCCGCAGTTGGCGCGGTATTCGCCACCAACGGGGCTTACCTGTACGTGGTCAACGCACTAAAACCAATGCCCGCACTCGTAAGGGCGCCGTTAAGCCAATCCGCAAATAGCGCACGCTTGATAATTTAGAGGACTTTTTACATGAGCGAAGAGCAAGTTAACGAAACTGAAGAAGAGAAGGTAGCCGTCGTGGCCGAAACCGCTGATGCTGCGGATGCAGCTGAGGAGAAGCCGGTCAAGAAAGAAGAGACTGCAGAAGATCTTCTGAAGAGTGATTTAGAGGGCGTTAAAATCCGCCGTGCGAAGGGCAGTAAGAATATCACCGCGGGTGTGGTGAATGTTTTGGCGACCTTTAATAACACTAAGGTGACCTTTAGTGATGCGCGGGGTAACGTTATTTCTTGGTCCAGCGCAGGTAAGTGCAACTTCCGCGGTTCGCGCAAGTCGACTGCCTATGCGGCTCAAGTGGTCACGCAGGACGCCGGTCGTGTCGCGATGTCCCACGGCATGAAAGAAGTCGTGGTGAAGCTAAAAGGCCCCGGCATGGGTCGCGACTCCGCGGTTCGCGCACTCCAATCTTTGGGTATGATTGTTACTGAAATTATCGACGTAACACCGGTTCCGCACAACGGATGCCGTGCCCCTAAACGCCGTCGTGTCTAATTGTGATGCTGCCACAGAGACACACTTAACTAGTTAGCAGACAACCGAACATAGATTATGGCCCGTTACACAGGACCGACGACTCGTATCAACCGCCGTTTTGGCACTGCAATCTTTGCGCCGACCAAGGCCTTTGAGCGTAAGCCACACCCTCCCGGTCAGCATGGCCCGCGCCTGCGCCGTAAGCTGAGCGATTACGCGATAGGCTTAAATGAAAAGCAGAAACTGCGCTTCATGTATGGCATGACTGAGAAGCAGTTCCGTTTGACTTTTGAAAAGGCGAAGAACCAGCGTGGTGTGACCGGTGATATTTTCCTGCAAATGCTGGAAAGCCGTCTCGACAGTGTTATTTACCGTCTCGGTTTTGCCAAATCGCGTTCGGCGGCCCGCCAATTTGTTGGGCATGGCCACATTTGTGTGAATGGCAAAAAGACCGATATCGCCAGCTTCATGGTGAAGGAGGGTGACGAAATTGAGGTGCGCGAGCGGACCTCATCGCGCCAACTGGCGACGCGTAGCATGGAAGAAAGCCAAGCGCGCACCGTGCCCGAGTGGTTGACACTCAATGCCGATGCATTGAAGGCAACGGTGAACCGCCTGCCGAGCTCGGAAGAGACCGAAGCAGGGATCAATGTTCAGCTCATCGTTGAGTACTACAGCCGTTAATTCGCTGCTTTTAGTTACGGCACTCGCAGAGGGTCGGATATCTTTAATCAATTAACACAAATTCTATTATGCCAAAGCGCCTAGGAAAATTCGAACTGCCGAACCGGTTGGTTAAAATCGAAGAGACGTCGACGGATACGTTCGCGACCTTCCACGCGGAGCCGTTCGAGACCGGCTACGGTCACACCATTGGAAACTCGTTGCGTCGCGTCCTCCTGAGTTCCATTGAGGGAGCCGCGATTACATCCATCAAAATCGAGGGTGTGCAACACGAGTTTCAGAGCATTGACGGAATCGTCGAAGACGTGACCGACATCGTTCTGAATCTGAAAAAGGTTTTGTTTATTGCCGAGACTCGCGACGCGAAAACGCTCATGATCGATATTGAGCGCGAAGGTCCGGTCACTGCTGCCGATATTCAGGAAGAAGCCGGTATCCAGGTTACGAATCCGGATCAAATCATTTGCACCTTGGACAAGAAGCAGCGTTTCCTTGCAGAGCTGGAAGTCCGCGTTGGTCGTGGATACTGCCCAGGTGATGACAACAAGAAGGCGGATCAGGCGATTGGCGTGATTGCCATCGATTCACTGTTCAGCCCGGTCAAGCTGGTCAAGTACTCTGTCGAAAATACCCGTGTGGGTCAGGAGATGGACTACGATAAGCTGATTCTTGAAGTGACGACCGATGGTCGGATCACTCCCGATGACGCCTTGAAGCAAAGTGCCGCGATCCTGAAGCATCATTTGGATGTGTTTGACGAGGTTTCCAAGGAAGACATCGAATTCGAGAGCGAAAGTAAGGAAATCAGCGAAGAGCAGAATCGCCTGCGCAAGTTGCTCAACATGAGCGTCAATGAAATTGAGCTCTCTGTTCGTGCGGCCAACTGCTTGAACAACGCCAACATCACCACTGTGGGCGAACTGGCAATGAAGTCCGAACAGGAAATGCTCAAGTACCGCAATTTTGGTAAGAAGTCGCTGAACGAGATTAAGGACAAGCTCGAGCAACTCGGCCTCTCCCTCGGAATGAAGATCGACGAGCGTCTTCTCGACAAGGGTGCCGAACTTTAATCTGCACGACTACAATTTACAGAAAGTATTTAGACAATGCGTCACAGCAAAAGAAGACATGTTCTCGGGGTCTCCGGCCCTCACCGTTCGGCGATGATGGGCAACCTCGCAGTTGCACTGATTACTCATGGTCGTATCGAAACTACGCTCGCCAAAGCACGTGCCCTGCGTCCCTTCATTGAGAAGGTGATCACGCTGGCGAAGAAGGCTGAAAAAGCCAACGATGCTGCACGTAAGCTGCACTTCCGCCGTTTGGCAATTGCCCGGGTGCGAGACAAGAAGGCGGTCGCTTTGCTCTTTGATGAGCGCGTCAGCGAATTTACCGAACGCAATGGTGGTTACACACGCATCTACAAACTCGGTCA
>Ga0228650_1000046_pt1 | contig 34883 bp, 28 predicted proteins | sample 62DmetaG_FD_183171 | JGI IMG/M metagenome (GOLD analysis project Ga0228650, IMG submission 183171) | Seawater microbial communities from Monterey Bay, California, United States - 62D | ecosystem: Environmental > Aquatic > Marine > Coastal | place: USA: California | collected 2016-10-28
GTGCGGAGATCTGGCGCGCTTCTGTCTCAGGCGAAGTGCTGTCTGCGCCGCAAGGGAATGGAAAATTCGTGGTCGCACAGACCTATGATGGCAAGCTCATGGGTTTCGATTACGACACGGGAGCCATCCGCTGGACCTATATGAGTGACGTACCGGTACTCACGTTACGAGGTACCGGGACTCCCATGATCATTGGCGACAATGCGGTAGCTGGCTTTGCTGATGGTAAATTGGTCGCCATTAACTTGCGTTCGGGTAATGTTGCCTGGGAGGCGCGGATTGCCATTCCTCAGGGGACCTCTGAAATCGAACGCATTGTGGATATCGATGGCTCCATGGCCTTACAGGGCAGCGATCTTTATGTTGCCAGTTACCAAGGAAGACTCGCCGCGATCGACACGCGATCGGGCCGTAAACTCTGGCAGCGCAGTGTGTCATCGGTGTCTGGCGTTGGGGTGGGATTTGGCAATGTTTATGTCGCGGACGATGACGGTACCGTGAGTGCGTATCTCAGAAACGGACAAGGCGTTCGCTGGCAAAATATTGATCTTGGCTTTCGTGAGTTATCCCGGCCAGTTCCCATTAACAGTTACGTGGCGGTAGTGGATTTTGAGGGATACCTGCATTTTCTGTCTCAGGTAGACGGCGAAATTGTAGGCCGCATCAAGGTGGATTCTGGTGGCGCGCGGGCAGACATGATTGCCAAGGGTAACCGCCTCTTTGTTTATACCAATGACGGTGCTCTAAAAGCCTACGACGTCGAATCGCGAGACTAAGATGCTACCGGTGCTCGCCCTGGTAGGGCGCCCTAATGTTGGCAAATCTACCTTATTCAACCAGCTGACGCGCAGCCGGGATGCCTTGGTCGCTAATTTGTCAGGTCTCACTCGAGACCGGCAATATGGGCAAGGCAAAATCGATGATATTGGCTTTATTGTGATTGATACCGGCGGCATCAGTGGCGAGGAGCTGGGAATTGATGCGGCGATGGCCAGTCAGTCGATGGTGGCTATCGATGAGGCAGATGTCGTGTTGCTGTTAGTGGATGGTCGTGCTGGAGTGCATCCCGGCGATGAAGCGCTGGTGCAGTATTTGCGGTCGCACAATAAACCCTTTCATCTTGTTATCAACAAAATTGACGGAGTAGGGGAAGACATCGCCGCCAGCGATTTTTATCGGCTAGGCGTTGAGCCGATCCATACGATTGCGGCATCCCATAACCGCGGTGTGAGGCAGCTGATCACGCAGGTGTTGATACCCTGGGTTGAGCAAGAGGCGGCTGAGGCAGTTCATGCCGACGGACAATCCATTCGTGTCGCGATTGTGGGCCGGCCTAACGTGGGTAAGTCAACCTTAGTGAATCGCATGTTAGGTGAAGAGCGTGTGGTGGTCTTTGATCAGCCTGGCACGACTCGTGATAGCGTTTATATCGATTACGAGCGCCGCGGCAGGCGCTATACGTTGATCGACACTGCTGGCGTTCGAAAGCGCAAAAATGTGCGCGAAACAGTAGAGAAATTCTCGATTGTCAAAACCCTCAAAGCCATCGCCGATGCGCAGGTGGTGATCCTGACGCTGGATGCCCATGAGGGGATTGTTGAGCAAGACTTGCATCTGCTAGGACAGTGTATAGATGCAGGGCGAGCATTGGTGATTGCCTTGAACAAGTGGGATGGCGTTGAGTCTGATGAGCGCGATTGGATTCGCTCTGAACTGAAGCGCCGACTCCAGTTCATTGACTATGCGGATATCCACTTTATCTCAGCATTGCATGGTTCTGGGGTGGGCAAGCTGTATGGCTCGATACACGATGCCCACGACGCCGCGACGCGTGCACTGGGTACGCCGCGATTGACCCGGATTTTAGAGGATGCGGTGGCAACCCATCCGCCGCCGATGGTGAATGGTCGGCGGGTTAAGCTCCGTTATGCTCATGCCGGTGGGCAAAACCCACCCGTCGTGGTCATTCATGGCACGCAAACAGATGCACTGCCGTCAAGCTATCGGCGTTACCTTGAGAAGATCTTTCGCCGTGAGTTGGCACTCCACGGCACGCCGATTCGTATCGAGTTGAGATCGGGCAGTAATCCCTATTCTGGTAAGCGCAATAAATTGACTCAACGGCAAGTGCAGCGGCGCCAGCGGATGATGAGCCATATCAAAAAATCTGAAAAAAAGGCCCGACAGAAAAAGCGAGACCGGTAATCGTAAGCCTAGCCCCGCTTCATGCTCAGATGGCTTGTGGGTTGGTCTCCCAACGTTTCGATGGCGGCGGCTCACTCAGTGGCTAGGTGGGGCGTGGACTAGAGGGGCGCGCCTTCCGGATACAAAGCGGCTTCCAACGCGCTAAGCCTCTGTTGTAGCTGCTCACGCTCCGGAGACTGCAGGTTGATATGCCCGACTTTTCGGCGGCCTCGAATCGATTTGTCATACCAGTGCAGGGCGGTATCGCTCGCTTGTAGCAGTGCCGCGTCGGCCCCTCTGCCCAATAAATTGACCATGCCGGCATAGCCAGCTGGGATCGTGCCGCCCGGGTGCGTATCGGTGATCGCGCGTAAGTGATTGCTAAATTGCGAGGTCACCCCGGCGTCCTGCGACCAATGCCCACTGTTATGAACTCTCGGTGCCAGTTCATTGACTCGCAGTACGCCAGCTTCGTCAAAGAGCTCGATGGAGAGCACCCCAACATAAGACCAATGATCCAGTAGTCGGTTGGCAATATCGGTTGCCTGCTGTTGAGTCTGCTGTGAAATATTGGCTGCAGGCACCTCTGAGGTCAGCAAGATACCCTCTCGGTGTCTATTTTCCGTCAAGGGATACATGGCGGTATCGCCACTCACAGATCGCGCCACGATTAACGAGAGCTCACGATCAAAACGGATGGCGCCCTCTACAACCAGTGGGGGTAGGGTTGGCATCTTCAGTGCCAGCGCGGCCAGTTCATCAGTATTCTGCAGCAGCCACTGATTTTGCCCGTCATAACCTTGCTCACATGATTTGACGAAAGCGGGATAACCCAAGGTGTTCACAGCCTCGCTCAGCGAGGCTGCATCGGTCACCACGTGAAAGGGGGCAGTTGCGATATCCAGTGATTGCAATAACGTCTTTTCACGACCGCGGTGCTGGCATATTCGAATGGCGTCGGCGCTCGGTGCCACTCGGCAGTAGTTCGAGAGCGATTCCAGCAACGCCACATCGACATGCTCCTTCTCCACTGTGACCACATCTGGGCGGCCCAATGCTTCAAAGAGCGCTTCGCCAGACTGGTATTGGTCGCTGGAGAGGACCGGCCCGAGACCTTCAACGCAACGTGTACCCTCGCCGGGATCTGCTAAAAAGGTGAAGTGATGGCCCATTTCCCAACCCGCAAGCGCCAGCATTCTCGCCAGTTGGCCACAGCCGACAATCGCAATACGCATCAGTCGACCGAGTGCGGGACACCGGCGGTTTGTTGCGATCGCCAATGCTGAATAGAGTGAGACAGAGCTGCATCTGAGGTCGCTAAAATCTGAGCTGCCAGCAAACCCGCGTTGTATGCACCGGGTTCACCAATGGCCTGGCAGGCTACCGCGACACCGCGCGGCATTTGAACCATCGACAGCAAGCTGTCCATCCCCTGAAGATGTTTACTTGAAACCGGTACGGCAATGACCGGAAGGTGGGTCATAGCGGCGGCCATGCCTGCAAGGTGGGCTGCACCGCCTGCGCCGGCAATGATCACCTTAATGCCTCGTGCAGCGGCGCTCTCAGCAAACTCCACCAGCCGAGCGGGTGTTCGATGTGCTGATACGACGCTGGATTCAAAGGGAATATCCAGCTCTGATAACACGGTGGTCGCAGCCTGCATGGTGCTCCAGTCAGACTGTGAACCCATGATAATGCTAACCAATGGCTCACTCATGCCTTGCTCTCCTGACAAGTCCGTCCTGCGTCGAAACGCAAGCAAGGGCGGAGTCTAGGGGGAAATCGCAATAACTTAAAGCGCGGCGTGGACTGGGCCATGGCGGATCATTTTTTCAGTGAATGGCAGATATGGTTTCTATTTGTTTTGAAAATGGCACTCTGGTGCCTAAACTCCCCACCCTTATTCACCGTTGCGGTAGCGGTGATCTTAGCCGGAGAGACTTCATGTCTAATTACGCAGACACCATTAAGGCGCTTGAATCAACTTGTGGTCAGACCGCCGGATGGTCGGATATCAGCCCCGAGCATGCAGCGCGTATGCGACTTCAAAATCGCTTTCAGACGGGGCTCGATATCGCCCGTTATACGGCTGCGATCATGCGCAAAGACATGGGTGACTATGACAAGGATCCTGGTCAGTACACGCAGTCCCTCGGCTGCTGGCACGGTTTTATTGGCCAGCAAAAACTCATCTCGATTAAGAAGCACTTTGGTAATACCGATAAGCGCTACCTTTACTTGTCGGGTTGGATGATCGCCGCGTTGCGTTCCGAATTTGGGCCATTGCCCGATCAGTCGATGCATGAGAAAACGTCCGTGCCTGCATTGATCGAGGAGCTTTACACTTTCCTTCGGCAGGCGGACGCCCGTGAGCTGGGTGGTTTGTTTCGTGGTCTAGACAAGGCCCGTAAGGCGGGTAATGACGTCGAAGCTCAGGCTATCGTCAGTCAAATCGACGCTTTCCAAACTCACGTTGTGCCGATCATTGCTGATATCGATGCGGGGTTCGGCAACGAGGAGGCAACTTATCTGCTAGCGCGCAGCATGATTGAAGCCGGTGCCTGTGCAATCCAGATTGAGAACCAGGTCTCTGATGAAAAGCAGTGCGGCCACCAAGATGGCAAAGTGACGGTTCCCCATGCTGATTTCATCGCAAAGATTCGAGCGATTCGCTACGCCTTTTTAGAGCTTGGTGTCGAAGACGGTGTCATCGTCGCGCGGACTGATTCTCTCGGAGCCGGCTTAACCAAGCAGATTGCAGTGACTCAGGAGCCAGGAGATTTAGGGGATCTTTACAACGGGTTCCTCGATGGAGATTACATCGACAGTGCCGACGATATTGCCAATGGTGATGTCGTTGTCAAAGCGAACGGTAAATTGCTCAGGCCTGCACGTCTTGCCTCGGGTTTGTTTCAGTTCCGCAAAGGGTCTGGTGAGGACCGGGTGGTGCTCGACTGCATTACCTCTTTGCAAAATGGCGCTGATTTACTCTGGATCGAAACGGAGAAGCCTCACGTTGGTCAGATCGCATCAATGGTCAATCGTATTCGGGAAGCGGTTCCGAGTGCCAAGCTGGTTTATAACAACAGCCCCTCGTTTAACTGGACCTTGAGCTTCCGCCAGCAGGTTTTTGACGCCTGGTCTGAGGCAGGCCAAGATGTGGCCGCTTACGAGCGCGCTGCCTTGATGGATGCCCGTTACGATGAGACCGATCTGGCGCGAGAGGCGGATCAACAGATCCAATCCTTCCAGCGAGATGCGGCGCGTGAAGCCGGTATTTTCCACCATCTGATTACGTTGCCGACTTATCATACGGCGGCGCTATCGACCGATAATCTCGCCAAAGAGTATTTTGGTGAAGCGGGAATGCTGGGCTATGTTGCTGGGGTTCAGCGAAAAGAAATTCGTCAAGGTATCGCCTGTGTTCGGCATCAGAACATGGCGGGCTCCGATATGGGCGACGACCATAAGGAGTACTTCTCCGGCGATGCAGCGCTCAAAGCCGCCGGCGACGATAACACCATGAACCAGTTTGGCTGATACGTTACGCCAATCTCACGCTTTCGCGGGCACTGGTGTGCCCGCGCTTGCGTTTGTCCTAGCAGACGCGCACTCTTTTCCTTATGAAATGGGAAGAAATTGATCAACAGGTGTGCTCGGTGGCCCGAGCACTCTCGATTCTTGGTGAACGATGGACGTTACTGATCATCCGTGACGCCTTTCGTGGTACCCGTCGATTCGATGCCTTTCAGCGCAGTCTGGGTGTCACGCGTCATCGGCTGTCGGAGCGATTGCGCAAACTGGTAGAAGAGGGCGTGCTGACGCGAGTCGCCTACATGGATCGACCGGTTCGCTACGAGTATCGTCTGACCCGCAAGGGATTGGCGCTTTATCCCGTCTTGATGACACTGAGTCAGTGGGGTGATGACTGGTTGGACGATGGGAATGGTCCACCCGAGCATTATCGTCACAGTCGATGCGGCAAGATTACGCGTTCGGTGCTCAGCTGTGATCAATGTGGAGAAGCACTGAGGCCTGAGGAGGTATCGGTGCAACGGGGCACGATTCTCACTGCCTATCTGGAGGACTTAGCTGAGCAAGGGCAGAACATTCCCTCCGATGGTGAAGTGGCGAGAGGCGCTGCTCAATTTTGGCGCGATAACGGGAGCGAATAGCGATGGGTGAACAGGTTAATGAGCTAGTGATGAATGCTGATTTGGCTGATATGTCGTCGTCTAACTTAGACCCTGTCGCCGAGCGTTTGTTTCGGAAGCAACGACTGGCTGCGGCACTCAGATTATTCGGCAAGTTTGGCTTTGATGAGGGCGTCGCCGGCCATATCACGGTGAGAGACCCGATCGATACTGAGACATTTTGGGTGAACCCAATGGGGCGCTCGTTTAAATTGGTGCGTGTCTCGGACCTCATTCGCGTCAGTCATGATGGCGACGTGTTGGACGGGGAGGGGCTGTTAAATGGCGCGGCCTTCACGATTCACAGCCAAATTCATCGGGCGCGTCCAGAAGTCACTGCCGCCGCTCACGCACACTCAGTTTACGGAAAAACCTGGTCGTCCTTGGGGCGTTTATTGGATCCGCTGACCCAAGATGCGTGTGCCTTTTATGATGATTTGGCGCTCTTGGATGACTACACGGGTGTGGTGGTCTCGATGACCGAGGGCGAGCGACTGGCGGGCGCGTTGGGTGATAAAAAAGCCATCATGCTAAAAAATCACGGGCATCTGACCGTAGGGGAGTCGGTTGATGAAGCCCTTTGGTGGTATGTGACACTGGAGCGTAGTTGCCAAGTGCAGTTGATGGCCGAAGCGGCAGGCACGCCGAGTCCTATTCCGGATGAGATGGCGAAACATACCGCGGGACAGGTCGGCAGCACGCTGGCTGGCTGGTTTAGCGCACAGCCCCTGTTTGACGTCATACTCGCCGAGCAGCCAGATTTGCTCGATTAAAGCGCCAGTGGTGCTGAGGTGCTGCGGAGTTCGTCTTGATTGAAGGCCAGTAACAGGGCTGCTATGACGGCGGCCTCAGTCACCAGCAAGGGCCAGTGTAAGGCGACCACTTGGGCTGCGCGGTCCTCAATGCCTGCAAAAGCAGCGAGTCCAGTATAGGCAGCCCACGCCGCTGCCATCCCGACGAGGTAACCCGCTTGTTTTGCCACGTCGAGTTTACGTAGCTGATCGACCGATACCATGAGCAGCGTTTCGCATCGCACGAGGTAGCCTCCCAATGCAAAGGTGATTTGATAGCCGATGTAGATAAACAGCGCCAAGGTTAGATCAAGCGGCAAGATCAGAACTGCCACGACGCCAGTGAGCGTAGTGAATTCGACCAGCAAAGACAGCCGATAAAACCATATGGGAACAAGGATACGACGATACTGGGTTGCGACCAGTACCGTCCCCAGTGCGAGGCCAATGCCGCCTGCAGAAAATATTGATGGCGAAAGTGGGGTGTATAAGACGAAAACGGCGCCGACTGATAGCCCCAGAAAAATGGAATTGAGAAACTTATAGACAATGAAACCAGCCGGTCTGATGGCCGGGTGCGTCTCCATGCTTAGTAATCCACACCCAGCCGAGCGCGAATGCCAGCACGGTATGCATGTTTGATCTCTTTCACCTCTGAAACAGTATCCATCGCTTCGCGCAGTGCCTGGCCACCCCCGCGACCTGTGACTACGACACTCTGGTTTTCGGGGCGTTGGGTGAGTGCGGCGATGACCTCTGCCTCGGGTAAATAGTCAAACGCCAGCATATAGGTCAGCTCATCTAAAACCACCAGATCATAGTTGGGATCACTAAGCATCGTGGTCGCGTGTTCCCACGTGCTGATGGCGGCGGCAATATCCGCTTCCCGATCTTGTGTGTCCCAAGTAAAGCCCGTGCCCATTTGATAAAGCGCCACGCCAGGTAGCTGCTCCCTCACAAAAATTTCTTCGCCTGACGCCTGAACGCCCTTGATGAACTGAACGATACCCACTGTCTGATGGTATCCAAGCGCGCGTATCACCATGCCAAACGCAGAGCTGGTTTTGCCCTTGCCATCGCCCGTGAGCAACACCGCAACCCCTCGCTCGACATCCGCCTTGGCGATACTGTCGTCCACCGCGGCCTTCTGTTTTTCCATGGCGTTTTTATGTCGAGCATTCTTATCCATCACAAACTCCTATAGAGAAATCCGAACGCCCGCATAAGCGGTTAATCCAGGCACACGGTACCCGGGAACCTGTTGATTAGTCTCGTCCGTCAGATTCAGTACTCTCGCTTCTAACGACCAGCGAGGCGTTACTGTCCAGCGTGCTGTCAGGTCGAGCGTGAGGGTGGTATCGATTGGCGTCAAGAAAGGATCAACGGCTTTGCCAGTGTGCCGTGCGGTCAGTCTGGCAGTGACGTTTGATTGATCCCAAATGAGACTAATACGGCCGGTCTCCTCCGGGCGGTAAGGACGTTGCTGCCCACCCTGCTGCGCCGTATCGTTCCAGGTAAAGTTACCCTCCAATGCTAACCGCTGCGACAGCGCCATACTGCCCACGAGCTCGATCCCCTCAGAGGTGCTCTTGCCTTCAGTCTGCAAGTAGCCGCTGTAATTTGCCATGTCATAGATAATTTCATTTTCAATTTGCTGATCGAACCAAATTACTTCTACCGTGGCATCGCCAAACAAACCAACGAGACCGACCTCCCATCCCTCCGATTGTTCTTCTTTCAGTGGTGCGAGCGTGGCAGGTGGATAGGCGAAGGGCCCGGTGTTATAGGCAATTTCATATAAGCTAGGAGCTCTGAATCCGGTGCCAACCGCACCACGCAGAGACCATTGATCGAGGCCTGGCAGAGTCTGTCGGGCGCTGACTCGCCAGCTATTATGCTCACCAAAATCGTCGTTGTCATCGCGCCGCCAGCCAGCGGTGATCACGCCATCGAGCCATTGCTGCTGAATCTCGACATAGAGACCGGTGTTGTCGCGTTCTCTGCCTGTGGACCCATCATCCAATTTTTGCTTTTCTTCTTCTGCGCCGTAAGTGACGCGCGTATTGGGCGACGCCCGCCAAGTTCCCAGTAAAGACAGCGCATTAATCTCGCCGGTCGTTCCAAAAGACAGCAGCCCGGCCGAGAAGAACGCGCGCTCCGTATCACTTGAAGCCGCACTGACTTCTAACGAATGAGCGTCCTCCTCGTAAGCCACCGCTGCACGCCACGCTTGCTGCTCGTAGCGATCGTCGCAGTCATTGAGCAGGGCAAAGGTGACGGTGTCGTAGCAACTGTCATACTCGTTGTCGCCCTCAATGTCAGTTCCTGAGATCTTAATCGACCAGGCTTCTGTGAGTCGAAAGTCGATTGCGCCGTGCACGGTCGTATTGTCATAGCCGTCTCGGTCTGCATTGATATTGTCACTGTCTCGAGCGTTAATCCCCTCGGATTCGAGGGTTGCCACCGACAGCGTGCCGGTGATCTGCTCACCGGCGTAAGTGCCCTTGATCGCGGCTTGGCCAAACTCATTGCCGCCGATCTCGACCGAGGCATCGAGTCCTGTCGTGGCCGCCTGATCGATTGTAGACATTAAAACGACGCCGCCAGCGTCAGCACCCCATAACAAACCCTGTGGTCCACGCAGAATTTCTACGCGGGTCAACTCACTCCCGAGTATGTGTTCAATACGAGGACTGATTTGGGGTGAGGAGGGGTCGGCGATATTGATTCCATCCAGCACAATTCTTGTTCTGAAGCCCTCTTCCCCTCTAATGCGCACTGCCGCTGCTTTGCCAAATCCCCCATCCATTGTCACCGTGACGCCGGGTTGCGTATCGAGCAGTGATCCTAAATCGGGGTATCCGAGAGACAAAATATCCTCTCGATCCAAGACGCTAACAGACACGCCGACTTGATGTGATAGGTCAGCCACTCGGGAAGCAACAATGACCGTTTCGTCGATCGCAGCGGACGTTTCATTCGTCTGAGCGATCGTATTGCTGGTCAGAAAGAGCCCCAACGGCAGCGCCAATAACGCGCCTTTGAGCTGCGCGCTAGCGTGCCGCCGTTGCCAGTGATACCCGCGGGTGTGCTGTGAAGAGGGCATGTTTTGCGATTGGCTTGTCATTGATGCGCTTCCTTCTCATCAGGGCACGCGCTTTCGCGGGCCCAACAATTCACCAAGATACGGAGAGGAGGGAGCCAAACAGGAGACGTCCGCTTGAGTACACAGGCATGCACGCAATAAGACGCGATCCCACAGGAGCCCTCCGCTCCACATATTGAGGTTTCGTCAGGCAGGTATCGGGCTGTCACAGATGTGATGACCGTTGCGGGGGCAGCGCCGGGCTCGATGTACTCTTACCGGACTTCCCTTTTAACCTACCCAGACCCATGGGCCGGTAGGCACCTAACGGGGAGCACCGTACTCTCAGAAGGTGGCCGGGTCAATCATTCTCGATGGTATGATCACTCCATGGAGACAGCTTTAGAATGCGCGCCAACTGACGAGCAGTGCCAGCAAGTGACCCGCTTGCTGGGACGGACGCCCCGTGGTTTAAAGGCCATTCCCGTGCTCGGCTCATCGGGATCTCCGGTGGTGATTCGTGTGGCGTCCGTGGTCGATAATAAGCCGTTTCCAACGCTGTACTGGTTGGTCGATGCTGCCCTGTGCTTGCAAATCGATCGCTTGGAGGCGGCGGGCTGGATCGCGCGCCTGCAGGCCCGCGTAGATGAGTCGTCGGATCTGCAAAATGAGATGGAGCAGGATCATGCGCGCTACAAACACGAACGTGAGCGCTATCTGTTACCCGAGGAAGTGCTGTTATTAACGAGCCATAATATGAGACAGGCATTGGATGAGCGCGGTATCGGTGGCATTACCGGAAAGCATCGCATTCGTTGTTTACACACTTGGTATGCAGCCCACTTAGTCACTCCCAACAGCATCGGCCGTCTGGTGGATCAATTACTGGCAGAAAGTGAATACTTGGCCCCAGATTAGGGGCCTGTCAGTGTTATCCTGCGGCGATTTTATTGATCTTGGTAACGAGGCGCCTCACATGTCGACGAATACTGATGACTTACGCATCCGCAAGCTGCGCGAGTTATTAATCCCCGAACAGCTGATTGAAGAAATGCCTGCCCAAGGCGGCATTGCAGAGCATGTCACGGCGTCTCGCGGAGCGATTCAATCGGTTCTCGAAAAGACCGATGACCGCCTGATTGTTGTCGTAGGGCCCTGTTCGATCCATGACCCTGCAGCGGCAATTGATTACGCTGGACGTCTTGCGGAATTGAACAAGACGGTCTCAGACCAGCTGTTGGTCGTCATGCGTGTTTACTTTGAAAAACCGCGCACGACGGTGGGTTGGAAGGGACTGATCAACGATCCTCACCTTGATAATTCTTTTGACGTGAACGAAGGGCTGCGCCGCGCGAGAGGGTTGCTGCTAGAAATCAACTCCCTGGGGCTGCCTACCGCGACGGAATACTTGGATTTAATCTCACCGCAGTACATTGCGGATCTGATTGCTTGGGGTGCGATTGGCGCGCGGACAACCGAAAGCCAGAGTCATCGCGAGCTGGCGAGCGGACTCTCCTGCCCGGTGGGCTTTAAAAACGGTACGGGTGGCAATATTCAGATTGCTGTCGATGCCATTGGCGCAGCGCAGCACTCTCACCACTTTTTGTCGGTCACCAAAAGGGGCCAGTGTGCCATCGTCGAAACGGCTGGTAACCCCTACTGTCACCTCATCTTGCGGGGTGGTCCGCAGCCCAATTACGATATGTTCTCGGTGGACGATGCCTGTGCCATGCTCCGCAAAGCCTCATTACCAGAGGCCATCATGATCGATGCCAGCCATGCCAACAGTCGTAAGAAGCCCAATCTGCAAGTGGCTGTGTCCGAAGATATTGCGTCTCAGGTAGAGCGGGGTGACCATCGGATCGTCGGTTTAATGTTGGAGGGCTTCATTGAGGGAGGCCGACAAGACGTTGTGAATATCGATGATTTGGAATACGGCAAAAGTATTACTGATCCTTGTATGGATTGGGATCAGACAGCTGCGACACTGCATCACCTTGCTCAGGCCGTCGAACGGCGCAGGGTAGCGAGCTAACGTTAAGGGGAGGTTGCGTGCACCGTAACGCATCAACACAGCTTCACATTGCCATGCTGATTGCGATCGCTCTGGTGGTCATCGTTGGCGCGACCACCACAGTGGCGCAAGAGCGAGAGTTGCTCGTACCCCGGCCACAGTCTGAGATGACGATTGCGGAACTCTCAGAAGAAGTCTACGACGAGGTAAAATCACTGCATGCCTTTGAGGCAATACCGCTGCCAGATTCACCAGAGCGTCGTCGAACGCTAGAAATTCGGCTCGACGAAAAGACCATTAATTTACTCAAAAATATCATGTCGCTGTCGCAGCGTGTTCTGGCAAAGCCAGAGGACGCTCCCGAGAGGGCGACGCTGCGTCAACTCGTTCAAGCCCGAGGCATTGAGATAGAGCAAACACTGGTTCTTCGTTTTGCCAGTTTGACAGAGAGATTGAATCAGTCACTGGCTCGCCAAGCTAGCCTGTCGGGCGCTGCGTTACTGAGTGAAGAGTCACTGGGCGAATTATTAGATGGGCAGCGTCTTCAGTACCTGTCACTCGCCTCTGAGCTCGCGTTATTAATGAAGACGCTTGAGCTAGAGGAAACCGATCTCAGGAAAAAAGTCATCAGCACGCTGACCTATTTTGGTGATGAGATGATGGGGCTTGTCCACCTTCACCGGCACGGTCTTAGCATGCTCTCAGCTCGAAGCGCCGCTGATGGCACTGACGTAGATCTGCTTCAGGCAGCGCGATTTGAGTCCGAAAGATTAGAGCTGGCAACCAAACGCTTGAGAAAGGTGGTGACACAACTCGAGCTCTTGGGCGGCGATACGCTGGAAATGCGGCGGACACTGATTGAAGAGCGTCGAGGGTTGGCGTTGACGTTGGTCGACACTGCCGTCATTAATGTCTTGTACGCTGAGATATCCGGTGAGGTCCGAGATTGGCTCTCGGTTCGCGGCATCGGTGCGGCGATTTCTTTTGTTTTATTCGTGGTCATTGTGATTATCTCCCGCGCCTTGTCACGGATTGCAAAGCGATTGGCGGCGCGTGCACTGAGAAACGCTGAGGAATCAGTCTCTCAATTACTGAGGGAGACCTTGATTTCTATGGCGGGTACCGTCGTATTTTTAATCGGGATGTTGGTGGCGTTGTCTCAAATTGGTATCTCCGTGACGCCGCTCATTGCGGGATTAGGGGTCATTGGGTTTATTGTCGGTTTTGCCCTGCAAGATACGCTGGCCAACTTTGCATCAGGTGCCATGATTTTGGCGTATCGACCTTTCGACACCGGTGACTTTATCTCGGCAGCGGATGTGGAGGGAGAGGTTCGCAAGATGAACTTGGTCAACACGACGATTGTGACCGTTGATAATCGAGTGCTGATTATCCCAAACAGCAAGATTTGGGGCGGTGTCATTATGAACTTCACGGGACAGCACCTTCGTCGTACTGACGTGATTTACGGCGTGAGTTATAGCGAGGATCTTGATCACGTACAGCGAGTATTAGAAGAGCTGATAGCCGCTGATGAGCGTTTTCTGACAACGCCACCAGCGATCGTGCGAGTCAAGCACTTCGGCGATTCCTCAATTGATTTTATGGTGCGCGCTTATGTGAAAACCGAGCAGTTTTGGGAGACGCTGTGGGCACTGAATAAGTCGGTTAAGCAACGATTCGACGCAGAGGGCATTTCCATTCCCTTTCCGCAGCGCGACGTACATATGCTGACGGCATCTGAGCCACCAGCAGAGCGATCAGGAGAGGAGTCTGCCTAGTAGCTCCAAGTAATGCCTGTAGTGATGGTGTAGTCTGTCGTATCGAGTTTCAGTTGCCCTCGCTCTTCCGCAGAACTGTCAAATTCAGTTCGGGCGTTGATACTCCAGTAGAAGCTTGGAAACAGCTCCCAACTCAACATCAAATTAAAATCGCCCCTTATGTCTCCCCAGTCAGACAGCGAGGGGTAAGCGTTGCCAACCATGGAAATATCCATGTCCCGAGAGGCGAAGCTGTAGAGGTGCCACTGCACGTTAAAAAACATCTCGGCGGCATTGTCGATCAGGCCTCCGTCCTCCGGTTCGACACAATCAATTTTCTCCCCATCTGCGTCGACGCCAATGTCAGGATCCTTGCAAGAAAACTTGCGCTCCTGAACGCCCTGAATCCCCGCAGAGACGGCCAGTTCATGCCCTAACTCCTGTATGAAATAACGCCCTAATCCAACACCCATCGAGAACCGGTGATCAACACCCAGCGCATCATTGGAGGAGTAAATGGCATTGAGCACGCGATAGGATTGCGCGGCACCACGCGACCGCCAAAATTCGCGATAGAGGGTGAAATTTGAGCTATTGAGCGTGTTCGGTACCGTGTTGCCCTCCGCGTCGAGGGCCTTTGTTTTGTTGTCGTCAATTCGTCCAGAAAAACCCGTACGTCCCCCCCGCGTATCGTAGGTGCCAGAAGTCGACAGTGATACCGTAACAGTATTCGGGTCAGCATAAATGGTGCTGGTCACTTTGAGATCTAACTGATCGGCCAGTTGCTCTTCGATAGAGCGAATCTCAACAATATCCTCTAAATCCAGTTGCCGCTCGCCGCCGCGAACCTTGAAGGTGAGTACACTTCTCTCCTCTGTCTTGGCGAAACGACCATAAAGCCGTTCCCCGTCATCAAGACGCACTTCATAAACGTAACGGCTAGCGATTTGCTCAACCTCTCGCCATTTAATCTTGATCACGCCAGCATAGTCGGTATTGAGGGCTAATTTTCCAGCACTCATCGAATCGATGGCACCGGTAATGGTATCGCCATTCTCAACCGTGATGACGTCGGTCTTGCTATGAGCCGCAGCGATGACACTGCACAGCGTGAAACAGCACGATAGGGCAACACAGGCTACAGTAGGGACAAGGCGCATAAAAAAGTGTCCGAGTGGGGTTCGTTACGAATGCGAGCGCGTCAGCTCGCGCCCATCTGGCAGAAGCAGAGCTTATTGCCATCGGGGTCACGAACATAAGCGCCATAAAAGAAATCAGGCATGCGCTCTCCCGGCGGGCCATCACAGGTTGCGCCTAATTCGATCGCTTTGGCGTACAGCTCATCACAGGCGGCTCGACTGCCTGCGCGGATCGCCACCATCGTGCCGTTACCGGCACTGGGCGGGTTTTTATCATACGGAATGCAAATGGCGAGCATCGGGTTTTGTAAATCCGTTCCATAGAGCGCGATACGCTCATTGCCCATAACGTGGCCCGCATCGATGACGCCCAATAACGACGCGTAGAAGGCGTTGGCTCGCTCAAAGTCAGTGACGCCAAGTGTGGTGTAGGCAAGCATCGTAGTCTCCTTTTTACGTGATAACACTGCGCTGTTTATTGCACAGAATGACAGTCTAGTGGCACAACCAAAGCGTGAAGTCTATCGATGAAGCGGGAGGATAACCAGATTTGGGACTTTTTCTGTCACCTAAAGAAGGCGTATTCTGGCGATGAATCAAGATGGAAGCAGAAAATAGATGGAGCAGGTGGTAATTGCCCTGATTGTCGTGGCATTGATCGGGTGCCTCATATTCAGCCGATGGTCGCCGCCGCTACTGTTCTCGGCAGCGATGGCGGCTTGTGTCATGGTGGGTTCCATTGACCTGTCGAGTGTCATGGAGAAGGCAACCAATGAGGGTCTCGTGACCTTATTGCTGTTGCTGATGGTGTCCCTTGGCCTTGAGCGTCTGCCGTGGTTATTATCTTTGTCTCAGTATGTCGTTAGGCGATCGCTACCTAAAACCCTCTTGGGTCTGTCTGGTATGACCATGTTGTTTTCCGCTTTCGTGAATAACACGGCGGTGGTCGCAACGCTCGCCGGTACGTTAAGAAAGAATCCCCACCATGCCGCAAGCCAGATTTTATTGCCCATTTCTTATGCGGCTATCCTTGGCGGAACACTGACCCTGATCGGAACCTCCACCAATCTGATCGTCAGCAGTTTCTTGGAGGATCTGACAGGAAGCGGCATCGCTTTTTTTGCCTTTTTACCCGTGGCATTGCCCGCGGCGATGGCGGGATTAGCCGCCATGTTATTGATGCATCGGGTACTTCCAGCAAGTAACGAGGCCTACGCCCAAACCCATGATTTTTTGATCGAGATGGTGGTTGCCGATGACTCCAGACTGGTGGGCAATACCGTATTGGAAAACGGACTGAGGGATCTCGGTGATTTATTTTTAGTGGAACTGGTGCGGCAAGGACGATTGATGACACCGGTCATGCCAGATGAGTACTTAGAAGCCGGGGACCGACTCATCTTTTCAGGCGACGTCACAAAAGTGGGTATTTTAGAGCGCTTTCACGGCTTGAGATCCTTTGCACTGGACCAAGGGTTGTTAGGCACTAACTTGACCGAAGTGGTTTTGTTACCTGGTGCGCCGGTAATCGGCCTGACGATCAAGCAAAGTGAGTTTCGATCACGCTTCGATGCTGCGGTGGTGGGTCTTCATCGCGATGGCGAGCGGTTATCGGGGAAGTTGGGCAATATTTCCCTGCGAGCCGGTGACTCGCTGATGCTGGCGGTGGGGGCAGACTTTCAAAAGCGCAGTAATTTGAGCCGAAACTTTTTAATTGTCGATAACAGTGTTGCCAGCCACAGCCTCTCAACGGCAAAGAGCGTCATCACCGCAGTGGGAATGACTACCGCAGTGGGCTGCTCTATTGCCGGTTGGGTGTCTCTGTCGACAGGGCTTATGTTTTTACTGCTACTGATGTTGTCGCTTAAGTTATTCAGCGCCGCTGAATTGCGCCGACGCTTCCCTTTCGAGATGTGGTTGATTGTCTCTTCAGCGCTGGCTATTTCACAGGCGGTACTGAATTCAGGATTGATGGAAACGGCGATGCTGGGTCTCTCGCCATTGCTCGCTGAGGTCTCACCGACGATGATGTTAGTGCTGATTTACGGCTTGACGCTGGCAATGACAGAGTTGATGACCAATAACGCAGCGGCGGCCCTGATGTTTCCGATCGGATACTCCGTCGCCATAACAACGGGGCTCGAGCCGATGGCGTTTGTCATGGCAGTAGCACTGGGAGGCAGCGCCTCGTTTTTAACGCCCTATGGTTACGCTACGAATCTGATGGTGCAGAATTTGGGTGGATATTCGCGTCAAGACTACATTCGATTTGGTTGGTTGGTGTCGCTCGCTTATTCGAGTGTGGTGTTGTTGTTACTCCCGCGAGTCTTTCCGTTCTAGCACGGACCGCTGCGGACTGTCATAGCCATGCCGCGCCGCATTGGCGGTGTCAGGAAAATGATCGATAATCAGAGTACGGTCGATAGGGTGATCAGTGTTGACGAAAGCTTTCGTGGGTTGCTCCGCGTCAACACGCCGATGGCACGGTCTGCGGTCTCGACCCTGTTAATGAGGCGTTGAGGTATGCGGTGCGTGGTGCATGGGTTTTTGTAGGAGGCCAATCGTTGTCGGGCTTCAAGTGTGTTGGCGCTGTGTTATGAATCTTTTGCTGTGAGTCGGTCTGTATGAGTGTGTCCCCTGATCAGTGGGTCGAAGCCCACGTAGGCCCTGTTGCTGAGGCGTTGTCTTCAGCGGTGTTTTACGCCATCCCGGTCGCCGGCACACAAGTGCCCCTGATCGTCATATGGTTGGCGGTCGCCGCTGTATTCTTCACCGTTTATTTGCGGTTCATTAATTTACGCGCACTGGGTTTGGCGATCCGCCACGTCAAGGGAGACTTTGCGGATCCGACCGCCCGGGGTGAAATCAGTCACTTTAAGGCGGTCGCCACCGCGATTTCTGGCACCGTTGGGGTGGGCAATATCGGCGGTGTGGCTGTTGCGATTTCACTCGGTGGCCCCGGCGCGGCGTTCTGGTTGTTTTTGGCTGGCGTGTTATCGATGTCTACTAAGTTGGTGGAGTGCACGCTGGGCGTGAAATACCGGCGTTACAACGCCGATGGATCGGTATCCGGCGGCCCCATGTTTTATCTCGAGGCCTATTTCAGTGAGCGGGGCCGGCCTTTGCTGGGTAAAAGTATGGGTGCTTTTTATGCGCTAGCACTGGTCATTGGCTGTTTGGGTATTGGCAATATGTTTCAGTCTAACCAGGCCTATGCGCAGGTGTTGGTGATCACTGGAGGGCCAGCATCGGCGCTGGTCGACATGGGCTGGTTGTTTGGCTTGAGTCTGGCCGCCATCGTGGCGGCCGTGATTATCGGTGGTATTCAGTCTATCGCCAGAGTGGCGGCCATTTTGGTGCCGGTGATGGCCCTGCTTTATGTGGTGAGCTGTGTGGTCGTCATTACGCTGAGTGCCGAGTACCTGCCGGGGGCGCTGCAGCTGGTCCTCTCTGAGGCATTCACGGGCCAGGCGGCATCGGGTGGGGCGCTGGGCGCAGTGATCATCGGCTTTCAACGCGCCTTATTCTCGAACGAAGCGGGCATCGGTTCGGCCTCCATCGCACATGCCGCGGTGAAAACAGAAGCCCCCGCATCTGAAGGCATTACCGCATTACTCGAGCCATTCATTGATACGGTGGTGATTTGTTCTTTGAGCTCGCTGGTGATCCTCACCACTGCAATGCCCCATAACTTGATGGGGTCGGGTCTGGCAGGCATTGAGTTAACCTCAGCCGCTTTTGCTTGGCACTTCGCATGGGCGCCCTATGTGATTGCCATTGCGGCATTATTGTTTGCGTTTTCAACCACCCTCGCTTGGTCTTATTATGGGTTGAAAGGGTGGACTTATTTAGTCGGAGAGGGCCGCTTCCGTGCACTGATCTTTCAGTTGGTTTTTTGTGGCTTTATTGCGCTGGGTTGCATGCTCGAACTGTCAGCGGTACTCGACTTTTCCGATGCGATGGTCTTCTTAATCGCAGTCCCTAATATATTGGCCCTCTACTTGTTTGCGCCCATGGTCAAGCGTGAGGTCGAACATTACGTGGCCACTATTCGCGAGCAGGAGCAGTGAACTGATCCTGCTCAGTTAGGGCTCGGGGCATTGGGGGAAAGTCGGTCGATACGGAGACCACCGGGAGGCCAAGGCGTCTGCTGTGACTGATTGGGGTCAGTGCTTCATCATGCCACCTACCAGTGCCGTTCGTTTCAGGTCAGTAGGGGCGATCCCCTTCGCTAACCACCCGATGTAAGCGCCGTGTGGCAGGGAAAAAATCGTTGATGGGTTTGTGTTGGGTGCTGCGGTTATCCCACAGCACCAGAGAATTGGTCTGCCACTGAAATCGGCAGGTAAATTCGGGGAGGCTGGCATGGCGCCAGAGAAACTGCAGCACCTCACTTGATTCCAGCGGGGGCAAGCCTTCGATGTGAGTGGTGAACAGCGGATTCACAAACAAGACCTTTTTGCCCGTTTCTGGGTGGGTCTGAATGACAGGATGACGAGTGGGCGGATTGGCGGCGACCGCATCGGCGAGTCGTTCACGGCCACCGGGGGCGCTCAGGCTCTCTTTGAAGCCGTGGCTAAAATCATGCACGGCTACTAAGTCTGCCAGATACTCCTGCATGCCTACTGAGAGCCCATCGTAGGCGGCCGTCATGCTGGCAAACAAGGTGTCGCCACCAACCTCTGGAATGGTCATTCCGCGGAGCACTGTTACGGAGGGCGGGTGTACCCGGAAGGTCATGTCCGAATGCCATTGCTCTATTTTAGAGGGATTTTCTCGCGTGCTTTCTAGAATCATGACCTCAGGCAACGCCTCAACAGTCTGATAGGCAGGATGGGTTTGCAGGGGGCCAAAAATCTCGGCAAGTGCTTTTTGATCTGCGGGTGTGATTGATTGATCACGAATAAAAAGCACCTCGTGCTCATTTAGCAGAGCGCGAAGCGTCTGAGCGAGTTCGGTATCGAGCCCCTCACCTAAATTGACCGCTTTCAATTCGGCGCCCAATGCGCCGGCCACTCGCTTCACATGCATGGTGATGTCCTCGCTGTGTTTCTGATCTAAACCTGCCAGTGTTGGATTGTGCTCGCCACTGACGTGGCAGAGCAACTGTGTATTTGACACGCTAGAGGTCAAGTCGGTCCCTTGCTTAAGCGCTTCGGTACCGATTTTCGCGTCATTGTTAAACGGATGGCATCAGTTAATAAAGGAGTAAGTTTGATGAAAAAATGGATTTTTCTCTCGGGATGCTGTGCTGTGCTTGCCGCACCGGTGAGTCAGGCGATTACACCGATGGCAGTAGCCCCGTTGGCCTTTGAAACATCGCAGCTGCAGATTGCTCAGTCACCTTTGCGCGACGAGCAGTCGCGCACAGTGTCAGTATTAGAAGCGACCCAAGTACGCGGTCGCGTGCTGCCTTTTGTCATCGGTGTCGCAGCAATTGATATTGCGTTGGCCAGTTTTTATTGGGGGGTTTATGTACCGCACTACGCCAATTATGCACCTGCATTCGACATGCCTTGAGGTGGTGAGAGTGGACTTCGAGTCGTCAAACAATGCCGTCAAGCAATTACAGCAAAAGCTTCGACGAGATACCCGCACACAGTTCCGTGAGCGCTATTTTGCGGTGCGGATTCTACCCATACTCTTGATGTGGGCGTTGTTATGGGCATCAGTCATCTGGCTGTTCGCCGGCGCGGTCTCACTGGCCGTGGCCATTATCGTGTTCTGTGGTGTCACAGTGGCGATTGTGGCCTGGCTGCATCACTGCGCTGGTGAAGCCGCCGATAAACGCTGACGGCCGGTGAGAGTCTTGCGATGGGCGTGGCCACCACTGAGCAACTTGATAACGCGAGTCGAAAGACTCCGGACGTCAAAACTGCGGGCAGTGATCGTGCGTAAATCGCGAGTGCCCACAATGACATTGGGCATCTTGCCAACTCAGCACGGGATAGGCGAGCGCTCGATGCCGGAGCGCTCGCAGATTCTGGTGGGTAAAAGCGGTTGCTGGCGCTTAGCAGTGGTGCTGGTCACTGCGGTGTTGTACAGCGCGACCGCGCCCACCGCTCAAACACAACCCATCAGAACCTTTCCGGCCTCGGTGGTGTTCCAGAAGGATAGTTTTGATTGCGGCCCTGCTGCCTTGGCGACTTTATTACAGCTAAGGCTGCGGCGACCTGCCACGTTGCCAGAACTGACACAGACCGTGCCGGAATTGAGCCGGCAGGAATGGAGCCGTATACACACTCACGGGTATAGCCTCGGTCAGCTTGTTGCGATGACGGTAGCGGTAGGTGCACGCCCCACGCTCCGCCGATTGACCGCGCGGGGCTTGGCGAAAATCAGCCTGCCGGTGCTCGTATATCTCGATCTGCCTTCTGGTCCGCATTACAGTGTGCTGACCGGTATGGTTGGTAGTCAGGTCGCATTGGCAGACCCATCGCTAGGTGCAGTGGTTTGGCCGAAGGAACAGTTTCTCTTGGCGTGGTCTACGACAGGTACTGGCTATGCGTTATCGGTTACAGCAGGTCCTGTCGGGTGAGTTCGATACCATGCTGGGCCAATTCTGCGGCGCCGCTGACATGCGTCACCACTGCCGTGCTCGCTAGATCGCCTCGAAGATAGGTGTCAGCCACTCTCCTCATGTCGTCAATTTGGGTATTAACGATACCGGCTCTAAATATTTTTCGATGCTCTGCCGTTCGCCCAAACAAACACTCATGAAAATGTTGTTTTGCTTCACCTGCGGGGGAACCCGGTTTATCCAAGCTGGCTACAACGCTCAAAATGGCCTCCTCGAGCGCGAGTGCATCGTGCTTAGTCTCCATTAACCACGCTAGAGACGCATCAAAATCAGCTAGGGTGTCAGCCAATCTCGGGTCGCGGTAAGAGAAAAAACGGAACGCGGCAAGGTTGGCGTCATGGCTGGCTCCGCCGCCATAAGCGCCTCCTTGTTCTCGAATGCTGCGATGTAAGAACCCGTTGCGAAGAAAAGCACCCAGCACCGTCAAGATGGGCGCGTCGGGGTGCCCTGAGGGCACGGTAGGATAGGCTCGAGCACAGAAGTTAACCTGAGTATTGGTGACCCATACTTCCTGACGCTGCTCACGAATAGGTGCACTGCTCCAGACGCTTGTCTCTGAGCTGCTGAGCGCGCCCATTGCAGATTCGGCAGCGAGGCTCGCAGCTGCAATATTGGGCTCGTCGGCGATGGTGCACAGTTGACGCCCACCTGCTGAGGCTAATTTCTGCTGGATAGCCCCCAGTGAGCCGGCGAGCGAGGCAAGTTCACTGTCAGAGTGGAGACTGTCGTCCAGTGCGCGGATTCTCCGAATCCCCTCGAGGCCTCCCTGTTCATGTGAAAGACGGGCTAGCGGGCTCATGCCTGCGCAAGCGGCACTCATGGCGAGGGCATGACCGCTTCCCGTAATCCCCTGGTCGCGACGCGCCCGAATTTGGCTGATCAGATCGCGGATGCGCGTGTGCTCGTCGAAGCGTGCCCCCTGCAACGTATCTGACATTAATGCCAGTTGCTCGTCTATCCGGTCGGCGAGGGCCTTTGAGGATAAAACGAGGTAGCGATCACAGGACTGTTCGTCCTCCCGATGCGCTCGGCTGCTGACCGACGCACCGAGTGAGCCGACAGTCGCGGAGTGACGATCCTGAGCTTGCAAATAGGTTAACCCTTCCGTACCCACTTCTGCCATGAGTCCGGTCACCAGCGGCAAATGTTGTTGCTCTGCATCGGTGAGCGCGGGTAGCTGACTGACCCATTGCTGATAGACCAGCCCGTTAGTGCCAGCGGTGTAGCGATAATGGGGTGCCACGGTTTGTGTGATGTCGGGAATGGGTGAGGGGATTTCGGCCGGTATGTCGGTCAGTGCGACTCGTGGCAGCACGTTGGGATCGTCTTTTTGTGCTTGGCGTTCCCGTAGGCGCGCTGCTAAGTCGAGTACGTCCGCTGTTTGCGCCTCATCGAGGCTGGCTTTCATGGCGTCGAGTCGCGCGGTCTCAGCGGCGTCACGCTGCGCTGACAGGGTTGCGTCGGGTTCCACCACCAAGCGCACCCTGTGAGGGTTGTCGACTAGCAAGCGACGCAAGAGCGTGGGGATATAGTCGGGAGACGTCAGACGCTCTCTGAGCGTGGCAATGACGGGCTCTAAATCTAACGCAGATACGGCATCGCCATAATGAGTGGCCGCGCCCAAGGCTCGTAACATCAGATTTAACCCATAGGGCATGCCGTCGCCACCGACCTCACGCTGATGAAGCTCGATCTGCCGCAGTATGGCCTCGACCTTCTCGGCAGCGATGCCGTGCTCGGCGACACTGTTAATGCAGTCTAGAACGGCAGCCTCAAAGGCCACAGCATGACCCATATCACTGCCCTCGATGCCGCAGCAGAAAACCATCTCACGCATCGACTCTTCTAAGCCGCATAAAGGGGAGGGTGCGGTACCGAGTTCGGTGGTTTCCAAATAGTGCATTAAGGGTGAGGCACTGTTTTCCATTAACACCGACGCCACTAGCTGTGCCTCAAGCATCGCCGTCAGGTCCGCGCTTTCACCGAGCTTCCAACCCATGATCAGGTGCGTTTTATTCTGGACGTCTTCCTCCGGGTCCATCGCATAGGTATGCGTTGCAGACCGTGGCTCAGTAAACGCGGTCTCCAGCGCGACCTCTACCTGACGATCAAGGGCATCGAACCGATGTAATACGGCTGATTCAAATACTCGCTGATGGTCGGCTGCGGGAATGTCACCGAAGGTGAGAAAGATGGCATTACTAGGATGATAATGTTCAGCATAAAAATCGCGTAGCTGCTGGTAAGTCAGGTCAGGAATCGCCTCGGGATCGCCGCCGCTGTTGAAGTGGTAAGTGTTAGAGGGAAACAACTCGAAACACAGTCGGTCCCATAGCACAGAAGGCGTAGAGGACATCGCGCCCTTCATTTCATTAAATACAACCCCCTTAAAGGTGAGCGCCTGGTCACGATCGTCGTTTTCAAACTCAACGCGATGCCCTTCCTGCGCGAAATCAAGGGGGTCAAGACGAGAGAAAAAGACCGCATCAAGGTACACATCGAGCAGATTGCCAAAATCCTTGCGGTTTTGTGTCGCAAAGGGATAGGCCGTCCAGTCTGAGCTGGTGAAGGCGTTCATAAAGGTGTTAAGTGATCGCCGTAGCATCATGAAAAACGGGTCGCGCACAGGGTATCGCTCGCTACCACATAACGCGGTGTGTTCGAGAATATGAGCCACACCGGTGGAGTCCTCAGGCACGGTTCGCAGAGCCACCATAAAAACGTTCTCTGGACTGTCGCTGCTCAGGTGCAGGTGAAGCGCACCGGTGCCCGGATGGCGATATTCCTCGACGCTGAGATTCAGGCTGGGGATTGGCACTGATCGTTGCCGCACGAAGGTATTGGCGGTTTCAGTGGCCGTTGATGCCTGAGATGCATGAGATGCGTCGGTCATGATGTGATCCAGTCAAGTAGAGTAAAGAGTTATGTCGCTACTATGGGGTCAGGGATTCGCTTTTTCCAGCGCGATCTCAAACAACCAGGGCCAACGTTTTCCGGTCACCCAAATTTGCCCAGTCTGCGGGTCCACAGCAATACCATTTAATACGTCGGTATCGCGAAGCCGGTCTTCTTTCGGCAACAATCCATCGAGGTGAATCAGGCCCACGACTTTGCCGGTATCGGGATCAATTTGAGCAATGCGATCGCTTTGCCACAAGTTAGCCCAAATCAGGCCGTTTACCCACTCGAGCTCATTAAGATTGCGCAGTGGTTCACCGTTCATCGTGACCGAGAGCGTGGTGATTTGCCCCAGGCCTTCATCTGAGACAACCCTTGAATATAACTGGTCAGAGCCATCACTGAACCACAGCGCTTGGTCATTATGCGTTGCGCCCCAGCCTTGACCGGGCAGCGGGCTGCGTCCCACGAGGGTCATATCGGGTAACGCATAGATCAGCATGACCCGCTCCCGCCAAGAAAGTAATAGCAAATGATCGTTTACGATTGTCAGGCCTTCAGCAAATAGGCGCGAATCAACCGGCACCGTTCGCACTAACTGCATACTGGGGAAGTCATAAATACGAATCGCTGATTGGCCATAGAGTCCCGAACTCACATAGAGTCGGTTGTCATAGATTTCGAGGCCTTGCGTAAAGTTTTGGCGATCAAATCGTATTGTCGAAACCACCCGATGAGTATACTGCGCGACCCGATCCTCCTCAGCCAGCGCCTCCATAAAGGAGTGGCTGCCAACGATCAACAGAAAGGATAGCCATCCCAGTTGGGGCAGAGGCCTCATAGAGGGGTGCCCCTTTTCAAGGCGCGCTCGGCAAATCGTGCCGGTGCGATAGCACGCTGCAAATAACGCGGTGCGGGGGGCAGCGTTCCCAATAGTTGGTCTACCAGTAGCTCCGCAGCCAGTGGCGCGGCCGAGAGTCCCCGGGAGCCCAAACTAGTGAGTACGGCGAGGCCAGGGCGAACCGGCGCAGGCGCATCAATGATTTGCTTGCGATCATGGCGAATCCGATCGTAGCGCTCGTTAAAAATGTCCAGCGTTGGCACCAGTCCGGCGATGGGCAGGTAGTCGTTGCTATTACAGCGCAGGGCGACATGACCCTGCCACTTGGTATCACCGAGCGTGAGATCTAGGTGGGGTAAAGCCTGTTGCAGCATGCCGATATTATGCCCGTGCTCTGCCCCACGTTCATCCGTTTGCGCGTCTCCCGGCCCGAAGCTGGCCCCTGTGCAATGTATGCCTTGCCTAGCAGGTGGCAAATAGCCCTGATCGCACAGTGTTATCGGGAGTTGAGATAGCATTTTTGAGGTTGGAAGGTGAGTCGTTTGCCCCCGGATGACAGTGAGCGGTAGCCACTCTAAACCGGGTTCTGTGAGTGCGGCCTGTGCGGTCGCCAGCACGGCTAAGGGCGACTCACAGAGCACTTCACCGCGCGTATTGCTGGCTTGCCACGCGTCGTTCGAGAGCTGCCTGAGCTGCACGGGACCACACTGCTCTCTCAGGGTGATGAGGGGGTGCGCCAACAGACTGCGACAGACCGCACGCGGATCAAGCCAGCCGCCCCGCAAATAGTGGATGCCGCCGCAGCGAGGTTGCATGCCAATGATATCCGAGATCTCATCGGCGCTCAGGACCCGCGCAAAGTCTGGCGCAAGCCCGAGCACGCTCGCGAGGTGCTCGAGTGTTTCGTCCGTGTCGTGCAATTGGATATAACCGCCCCACCCGATGTCGAGGTTGTCGCGCAGCGCACCAGAACGATATAGCCTGCGGTAATGATCCGTCGCATAGCTGAAGGCCGCGACTGAAAAATCGCTGAGGGGGTTGTGTCGATGAGAGAGCCGAGTATAGGTGACGCCCTGAAGGTTACCTGATCCGCCTCCCGCGCAGACATCTGCCTCGAGTACCGTGACTTCAATGCCTCGCGATGCCAATGCATAGGCGGTATGAGCTCCGGCAAGGCCGGCGCCGACCACGAGCGCGCGGTGGTAGTGCTTCGGCGCTGGGTTCAGATCCCAGGGCGTGAGGGATGCCGGAGAGGGTACCGAGCGACATAACGTACCAGTGAGCGTATCGCGCTTGCCGGCAAAGCCCGGTCGTTTCTCGGTTGTAAAACCGGCCTCAGACAGTCCTTCTCTGACATCGCGCGCCACGCTAAACGTCGCCAATGTTGCCAGTGGTTTGCTCAGCGCGGCCATGCCGGCGTACACCTCGGTGCTCCAAGGTCCGGGTCCTGTCGACGGCGAAAAACCATCGAGATACCAGGCGTCGACCCACTGTCTTCCGTGGCTGGCTAAATCACTGAGAATCTCGTTGGCGTCGCCCCACCAAAAATCCACTGTGACGCCCCAATCTGGGAAATAACGCCGATGGCAACCCGGTAAAGGATCCGGCCAGTGCTCAAGCAAACGGGCTAATACGGGGTTCAGGCTGGGCCAGGGCGCCAATGCGCGCCGCATGTCCTGAGGGGAGAGGGGGGACTGTTCCACTGCTAGGTAGTGAAGTTGTCGATTTGCCGGCCGCTGTTGGCGCCAAGTCTCGAGGGTGAGGCACGCAGTGAGACCACTACCGAAGCCGATCTCGCCGATAGTAAAAGGTTGTCTGTCGTCATTATCCTGCCATCGCGTAGGTAAGCGATTACCGTCGATGAAGACATACTGACTTTCCGAGAGACCGTCTACTGTGGAGAAATAAATGTCTCCGGTGGCGCGTGAAACCGGCACGTGATCGCGCCAATCCAGTCCGGGTGGGCTGAGTGGGGTCCAGATTTTTTGCGATGGATTGATCAATTAGGTCACTACTTGTCAGCGCGATGGCGGCGTCTCACCGAACAAGGTAAGTCTGCATACAGCAGAGTTTAACAAACAAGGGTTGCGGACGCGTAATGGACTCATGCTGATAAATGAGGGTGCGCCACAGCTCGTCCGCACGGTACAATCACGGCCCTATGTAGGAGGCCCCATGGCAGCTAACGACAGAACTCTGACTGATGAACAGTTCGCGACGATTTGCGTCAACGTGCTTCATCAGACCCTGATTGAGACGTCACGGACCGTAGGAAAGCGGATATTCAGAGAATTAGAAGCCAATAAGCGCGTCGCACTGACCAAATTGCGCATGGAAGACGAAGGCGAGGTGCGGCTAGACCTGACCCTCGATTACACCGAATTTAGAGGTGCGTTAAATTTTTCATTGTTTCGCGACTCCATTCAAGCGTTGTTGGCGCGGTACGTTGAAGAATTACAAAAAGAGGATACAACGCTGACCGCGCTTCGCATGATGGGCGAGAACGGTCAGGCCACATCAGAGCGCCGACTGTTTGGTATTCCCGGCGTGATCGCCGTCGATGGTGTGGTCAATATGATGATGATGGGTGCGACCCCTGCCGTTGATTCGCCAGTGGTGCTGATTGAGCTCATGTATATTGATCCTGCCCAATTCAGTCAACCCTCCCCGGAGAGCGACGCTGCCTCAATGAGCTGAAGGGCAGGGGGCGGGATCACCGTAACGGTTTCCTGTGTGGTGGGCGCAGCCACCTGTGCCTCTCCTTTTGCGACCGCTTTGCCGTCTTGATTTTCAACCTGGCACTGGAGGGTAATCCAGGGTCGTTTAACGTGCTTATCGATGACCGTTAGCGTCACGGTCAGCGTGTCGCCTAAAAAAACAGGCGCCTTAAACTGGAGGCTTTGGTTGAGATACACACTCCCGGGTCCAGGTAGCTGCATGGCAATGGCAGCGCTAATCAATGCGCCGGTCAGCATGCCATGCGCGATGCACTCACCAAATGGGGTGGTCGCCGCGTAGTCGGGGTCTAAGTGCAACGGGTTGTGATCTCCCGAGATCGCTGCGAAGGCCTCGACCTCCTGATTGGTAATCAATCGAGTATAGGTCGTGCTATCGCCCACGTTAATCTCATCAAAGGTGATGTTGCTGATCTGCATAGTGATCAAACCTCGTATTGCGGTAAAAGCAGCGTTGGCGGTTGACCCGGCGACGCCTGATCCACATCATACCCAAGATCCAAGATCCAAGATCCAAGATCCAAGATCCAAGATCCAAGATCCAAGATCCAAGATCCAAGATCCAAGATCCAAGATCCAAGATCCATAATTCAATCGCTACCAGAGATAAGCCTATGACGGACACAGTACATCGTGTGATCGAAACGCAACTCGCCGCGTTAGGGATTCCCCCGAAAATTGATACGGTAATTTATCCTTCGATTGTTGCTTTGTTCGAAGAGGCCCTAGCGACTTTTCGTGAAGAGGCAGCTTGCAGCAGTGTGGGGCATACGCTGAGTTATGGAGAACTCGATCGGTTGTCAGCCGATTTTGCAGGGTGGCTACAAAATGGTGCGGGGCTCAGTCGCGGTGACCGGGTCGCTATACAGATGCCCAATTTGATTCAATATCTTGTAGCGAGCTTGGGCGCGTTGCGCGCGGGCATGGTCGTGGTCAACACCAACCCCCTGTATACCGAGCGTGAACTTGAGCACCAATTAAACGATGCCAATGTCCGGGTGATGGTCGTGCAGGCCAATGTGGCGCAAACCGCCGCGGCGGTGTTACCCCGCACGCAGGTAGAAACAGTGGTGGTGACCGAAATTGCTGATTTGCATCCACAGCCCAAGCGGGCTTTGATCAACTTTGTGGTTAAGCACGTTAAAAAGATGGTGCCAAAATTTCAGATTGCTGGCGCATTAAAATTTAACGATGTGTTGAAGCGCGGGGCCAAAACGCCCTATCGAGCAGTGATCCTCGAACAAACCGATTTGGCAATGCTCCAGTACACCGGCGGGACAACCGGTGTCGCTAAAGGTGCCATGCTGACCCACGGTAACTTGGTTGCCAATGTCCTGCAGAGCGATGCTTTTTTTGCGACGCACAACATGGACGGGCGGGGCGAAACGATGCTGCAACCGCTTCCCGTTTATCATATCTATGCGTTCACTGCCTCGATGTATGCATTGCGAATTGGGGCGCACACAGCCTTCGTGCCTAATCCACGTGACCTCGATTCGCTGGTGCAGGCCTTTGAGGCGCACCCACCGGCCCTATTTTGCGGATTGAATACTCTGTTCGTGGCGCTGTGTAACCATGAAGGCTTCCGAGCACTGGATTTCTCGAAGCTGCAAGTCACCTTGTCTGGTGGCATGGCATTGACCCATGATGCGGCTCATCGTTGGACCGAGGTGACAGGTTGTGCTGTGTCAGAGGGTTATGGCTTGACGGAAACGTCCCCCACGGTGTCGGGGAACCCAGGTAACGGCATACAGATTGGGACGATCGGCGTTCCGGTGCCAAGTACCGAAATCCAAATTCGCGATACCGAAGGCAATCCGCTCGGGCTCGATGAGCCGGGAGAGCTCTGCGTTCGTGGCCCGCAGGTCATGGCGGGGTATTGGCAGCGGCCTGAAGCAACAGCCGAGGCGATTGACCCAGAGGGCTGGTTCGCCACCGGTGATATTGCGCTCGTGCAGCCTGATGGCTATCTCCGTATCGTAGATCGTAAGAAGGATATGATCGTGGTGTCAGGCTTCAATGTTTACCCGAACGAACTTGAGGATGTGCTAGTGGCGCATCCCGATGTAGTGGAATGCGCCGCAGTCGGTATTGCCAGTGAAAGCACGGGTGAAGCGATTCGTATGTTTGTTGTGAGTAGCCGTCCCGACCTCAGTGAAGAGGAGGTGAGAAACTTTATGCGAGAAGGCCTGACGGGCTACAAGGTCCCTAAGTCAATCGTGTTTAAAGACGAGCTGCCAAAAACGGCCGTAGGCAAGATTCTGCGTCGCGAGTTGCGTGACGTCGATTAAATGAGCTCTGCTAAGCCGGTACCCGAACGCGCGGTACCGGAACATATTATATTTCCTGAACAACTCCCGATCAGTGAGCGTCGCGAGGACATCGAAGCGGCGATCCGGGATCACCAAGTGGTGATTCTTGCCGGCGAAACGGGTTCTGGTAAGACCACCCAATTACCTAAAATCTGTCTGAACCTAGGTCGCGGGCGAGTGCAACGCATCGGGCACACACAGCCACGACGCATTGCGGCTCGCACCGTAGCACAGCGCATTGCGGAGGAGCTCAATACCCCCTTGGGTGAGCTGGTCGGCTATCAAATTCGCTTCAACGATACGCTCTCAGACGCCAGTGCCATTAAGTTGATGACCGACGGCATCTTGTTGGCTGAATTAACGCGTGATCGTGATCTCAGCGCTTACGACACCTTGATTATCGACGAGGCCCATGAGCGAAGCCTGAACATTGATTTTTTACTTGGGTATTTAAAGCGGCTGTTACCCCGACGGCCCGATCTAAAAGTCATCGTGACGTCGGCGACCATCGATGTGGCGCGCTTTTCAGCCCATTTTGATGACGCACCCGTGATCGAAGTCAGTGGTCGTACTTATCCTGTCGATGTGCATTACCTCGGTGATACCGAAGACCGAGATGAGGGGGTGCGACAACAAATTGCCGACCTACTGGGGGATATTGAGCAAGGCCAGTTTGGCCCCCGAGGCGATGTGCTGGTCTTTTTGCCGGGCGAGCGTGATATTCGCGAGCTCGCTAAGCGGCTGCGTTATAACGATCGTTTACGGGTGCTGCCCCTGTATGCGCGGTTAAGCCAAGCCGAACAGAATCGGGTCTTTCAGAGTGGCGGTGCCGGGATGCGTGTGGTGTTGGCGACAAACGTAGCAGAGACGTCGCTAACAGTTCCGGGGATTCGTTACGTGATCGATCCCGGTGAAGCGCGAATGAGTCGCTACAGTGCGCGCAGTCGACTGCAGCGCTTGCCGATTGAACCCATCTCGCAGGCGAGTGCCAATCAGCGTATGGGCCGCTGTGGACGGCTCTCTGACGGGGTCTGTTTCCGTCTGTATGGCGAGGCAGATTTCTTAGGGCGCCCCGCTTTTACCGATCCGGAAATTCGGCGCACCAATCTCGCGGCGGTCGTATTGCGAATGCTCGAACTCAAGCTCGGCGAGGTCAATCGCTTTCCTTTCATCGACCCGCCCGACCCCAAGGTGGTGCGCGATGGCTACCGGCTGCTTGAAGAGTTGGGCGCCGTCTCGAGCGGCGGTCAACTGACAAAGTGTGGCCGGCAACTCGCCCGCCTACCGGTTGATCCGCGCCTGGGTCGCATGTTGCTGGCTGCCAAAGACCTCGGCTGTCTCGCTGAGGTGCTGGTAATTGTCAGTGCGATGTCGATTCAGGATCCGCGTGAACGGCCGACGGAAAAACAGGCTCAGTCAGACCAGTCGCACGCGCGATTTCAGCATGCCCAATCTGATTTTTTATCCTGGCTCGCATTGTGGCGTTACTACGAAGCGCAGCGTCAAAGCCTCAGCCAAAATCAGCTTAGAAAACTGTGCCAGCGAGAATTCCTGGCCTTCATGCGCATGCGCGAATGGCGCGAAATTCACTCACAGCTGGTGATCGCCTGTCGGCAGCTCGGATTTCGTGTATCGCCAGAGCTGCCGGTCGATGAGGCGTATGAGGCGGTTCACCGTGCGTTACTTTCGGGTCTACTCGGCAATGTTGCCCAGCGTGACGAGGGCAAGCAGTTCAATGCAACGCGCAACCGCAAAGTAATGCTGTTTCCTGGCTCTAGTCAGTATAAAAAGCCGCCGCCATGGCTGGTGGCTGGCGAGATTGTCGAGACATCGCAAGTCTTTGCTCGGCAGTGCGCCACGATTGAACCCGACTGGCTGCTGCAGATCAATCCGCAGGTATTAAAGCGCCACCAGTACGAACCCGCATGGCAGCGGCGCAGCGGACGCGTTATGGCCAAGGAGCGAGTGACGCTGTTTGGCCTGACCATTAGCGACGGGCGGCGCGTGCACTTTGGTGATATCGACCGCGAGGCGTCTCGAGAGATTTTCATTCGCGAGGCACTGGTCACCGGTAATGTCATGAGACCGCCTTTTTTCCTTAGAGAGAATGTGGCGTTGACACAGTCTGTTGAGGAACTGGAGTCGCGCACCCGGCGCCGTGATTTGTTAATCGAGGAAGAGGCACTGGTTGTTTTTTACAGTGAGCGACTCGGAGCTGAATGCGTTGGGATGAGCTCGCTCATCAAGTGGCTTAAAAAAGATTCGTCCAGAGAACAAAGTTTATTGCTGAAGCGCGAGCAGATATTGGTGCGCGACCCGGGCACCGAGGTGGAGGCACAGTTTCCACCGACGCTGCAGTGGCAGGGGGTGGATTATCAGCTGCGTTATCAGTTTGAACCGGGCAGACAAAATGATGGTGTGTCCATCACCATTCCATTGCCGTTGTTGAATCGTGCGCCGCGTTACTTACTGGATTGGTTGGTGCCCGGATTGCTGCGCGATAAATGTGTGGCCCTAATCAAAGGTCTGCCTAAAGCGCTTCGCAAACAGCTGGTGCCTGCGCCTGATGTGGTCGATGCGGCGCTAGTGGACTTAACACCCGACGATACAGACCTGTGCAGTGCGCTGAGTAAGGTGCTCAAGCGCCAGCGGGGTGTTCAAGTGAACCCTGCCGATTGGCAGATGGGCCAGCTAGAAGATTTTTACCGCATGAACGTGCGCGTCGTGGATGTTGAGGGTAAATTACTGGGCCAGGGTCGTGATATGTCGGCGCTGGTGGCTGAGTTTCGGTCTGACGAAGCACGCAGTCCCGCTGCCAAAAAAACCGACTCCCTCGAACGTCAAAATGTAGAGCGTTGGGATTTTGGTGTGTTACCCGAGATGTCGCGATCTAAGGCAGCGGGTCTTGAGGTGGTGGCGCATCCAGCGTTAGTCGTTGAGCCTTCGGGCATAGCGGTTCGACTACTCGACTATCCGGGCGAGGCGCGATTGGCGCACGAGGACGGCGTCGTCGCACTCGCCATGAAGCAGGCCAGTCAGGTCGTGAAATCCCTGCGCAAAGCATTGTTCTCAGGTAATGATCTGGTCCTTGCTTTTGCAGCGCTGGAGCTCGATCGCAAGCGTTTGGTTGACGATACGATTGCCGCTGTGGCCCACAATGCATTGATTGGGCTTGAGCCTCCCCGAGCAGAGGCGGCCTTCAAAAACTGGTTTGATGCGTTACGAGGTGTCTGGTACCCAGAGGCGATGGCACTGGGGGAAGCATTGGCCGAAGCGTTAAAGGCCTGGACGACCGCGCGGACCGTCTCCGCACGTCTGGCTGAGCGCGATTACGAAGATAGCCAACGTGATTGCTGGCAGGGCGTTCAAGATTTATTGCGCAGTGAGGCGGTGCGCTACGCCAGTAGCGATTGGTTGCGGCAATTTCCACGTTACGCCAGTGCCGCAGAGCACCGAATGACACGCCTCAATGGCCAGTATTTGAAAGATCAGAAAGCCGTTCAGACGCTGTTACCCTGGCGTGAGCGTCTTGAGCAAGCGCAGGCGGCTTACCCCGGTTTGATTCGTCTCTCTGCCGAGGCACATCAGTATCGATGGATGCTCGAGGAGTTCCGCGTGTCCTTATTTGCCCAGCACATGAAGACGCGCTTACCGGTATCGAATAAGCGGCTCGAGCAACAATGGCAGTTGGTACAGACGTGGATAGACCAGCACCCACGATGAGCGCGAGAAATCGATTCGGCTCATAGCCTTCCCAGATTAATAGCGTTAAAATCATGAAAGCCAAAAGCTCAGAGCGCCTCGCTATGTTGCGGTCCACCACACAATCTTTTCCCTCTGTTGCCGCATCGCCGCGGATGTGGTCGGTGCGTGCGGTCGCAGTGACGTGCTTGAGCGTGTTGCTGTCGATGACCGCTTTAGCGGATGCCGATGCAGATGACCCGTGGCAGGGGTATAACCGTTGGATGTTTGAGTTTAATGACGGTGCTGACCGACTCATCGTTAAGCCCATCGCAACCGGCTACGATTTCATCATGCCGCAATTTGTTCGCGTCGGTACCAATAACTTCTTTAGCAACTTTTATGACTTCAATGGTGTGCTAAATGCCCTGTTGCAGGGGCGTATCGAGGAGGCGTTGAATAATACCGTTCGTGTGATCACTAACTCGACGATCGGCATTTTGGGTTTATTCGACGTTGCCTCGCAGGCCGGCGTACCGCGCTATGAGACCGACTTTGGTCACACCTTGTCTGTATGGGGTGTGCCTCAGGGTAACTTCGTGATGTTGCCGTTCATCGGGCCCAGTACTGTCCGGGCGGCGTCGGGGTCTGCGATCGATGCGTTTATCTC
>Ga0228650_1000056_pt1 | contig 33782 bp, 16 predicted proteins | sample 62DmetaG_FD_183171 | JGI IMG/M metagenome (GOLD analysis project Ga0228650, IMG submission 183171) | Seawater microbial communities from Monterey Bay, California, United States - 62D | ecosystem: Environmental > Aquatic > Marine > Coastal | place: USA: California | collected 2016-10-28
TTACTATTATTTTTTATATGTAATGCTGTCTCTATATCATCCTTTAAACAAACATGATTATCACTTTTCAAAATATGACATTTATTACATGTTGTTTTTTCACATAAATTACAATACCATTTAGAATCAACAAATCCCATACAATCATTACTTGCACATGGATACTTATATTCTTTTTTTATTGTTACTTTTATTAACCTCAAATTAGATAAATATTCTTTATACCCATTTATTTTATGCTTTTCCAATATATATTCTAAACTATTTGTATTTTCTATTTTTTTCAATTTTTTCTCTAAACTATTTTTATCATTCATTATTTTTTTTATTTCTTTTAATTTTACAACCTCTGGTAAAATTTTTGGTATTTCAATACACTGTTCTTCATATAATAAGTTTTTTATATGTTCTTTATAAATTGTATTTATAAATTTTACTCCAAATATTTTTATTAGAGTTGATCTTAAAAATATATTTTTACAATTCATACATGATTTTTCGGTTTTTTTTGTATCTAATATATACTTCTTCAAACAATTTTCACATGTTATATAATCACAAAATAAACATTTTTTTATTTCACTTTCATTTAATTCTTCAATACAGATATTGCAGAACATATTTATATTTTATAAATATTTATTCATTTTTTAAAAATGCTTTATGTTCTTCTTCTTCTTTTTTTATTTGTTGAAGTGCTTTTGCTGTTCCAATAGCTCTTAATCTTTCTATTCTAGCATTATAAGCTACAACTGTTTTAATATAGTGAATTTGTTTTTCTGTTGGCTCTTTATTTCTATAAGTAGCTTTAAAATATTTATTTTCTTCCGCTGTAAAAACTTTCGGTTTTTTAGGTTCTGGTTTTGCTTTAATACATTTACCTGTCTTTGGACTTAATACTTTTCCTTCTGGACATGGATTTATATCACCACTTTTTGGACTTTTCTCATTTATTGGACTATTTTTTAATTTTATAGCAACTTTACCTTTCGGTAATACATTTACACCTTTTTTTAATGGCATTACTTTTACTATACCTATTTAAAAAAAATGATTTATATATATATAAATTATATAAATGTCAAAATATTACTCATTTGATAAAGGAAAACCTGTTGATAAACCTGAAATTTCTAAAAATTTATTACATGCACAATTTTTAGATATTCAAAGACCTAAAAAATCTTTAATTAACTCTGAACATTATTACTATCAAACTGATAGATATTATGATAAATTATATACTCAAGATGTTGATTTTACACAAGAACAACTTTTCTTTTTACCAAGAAAACAACCCGAAAAACAATTAACATATTCTGAAAAAATCCAATTATGGAAAGATAAAATTAATGCCTCTTAATATACCAACGATGATATTCTTCTGATATTAATATCACTATTAATACCATTATTATCGTAACTATTAAACTATTTAATAACTTTATATCTTGTGTTATTATTAATATTAATAATAAAAATACTATTCCTATCCAATTATGCATTGGATTTTTTAATATCCATTCTTGATCACTATGCCACCATATATTTTCTCTACTATATTTATCTAACGTATAATATGGATTTAAAACAAACCAACTAAAATCTTCTACTAAAAACCAAATTATTATATAAAATAATACTATCCATAAATTTGTATCTTTTATTAATAATGTTGAATATGTTATTACCAATATTATTATTATATTCATTATTACATGATAATATTTTAATCGACCTATCCCTGAATATTGTGTTGGTAAATTCTCTGCCCAACCTGATTTTCCTTCTATTTCTATTTCTAATATTGAATATAATACTGCAAAAATTACTATAAATATTGTATGAATAATTAAATTATTCATTTCGTTACCTTTTTATTTTTATTTTTATTTTTATTTTCCACTTGTCTTTTTGTAAATAAAACATTACATTTACATTTTCCACCATGAATACATTTTTTATCTTTATACATTTATTTATTAAATATAAAAAATAAATTATATTAAACTTTAAAAATGAAAGCTTTTTGGATTAATGTTGATGAATGTATTGGACGTAAAGAATTTATGATCGAACAATTTAATAATATTAAATTTATAACTGATAATCAAAGAATTTCAGCTATTACTACTGATGATATCAATTTACATGTTCATGATAAAGATCTTCCATATAAATGTGATCCATCTGATAAATTTTTTAAAAATTGTAAAAACTGTAAAGTAGAACACTGCACATTATTAAGTCATATGAATGCTATTGAACAAGGATATAATCAAAATTTAGAATGGTTTATTGTTTTTGAAGATGATACCGTTATTCCACATCAAATTAATTGGGATTCTTTTTTTAAAATTATACCTGAAGATGCAGAAGTTTTACAATTACATTGTTGTATGGGACCAACTGTTGAAAAATTATTTGAATTATATAAAAAAGATATTTTATGGATTCCATGGAGAATGATTATACCTTCTGCATCTGGTTATGTTGTTAGTAAAAAAGCAGCAAAAAAAATGATCGATACATATAAAATTGATGGTAAATTTTGTTTCTCTAATTCAAAATCATGCAAACTTGCAGATGTTATGACATATGAAACATGTAAAACATATGTTCATACTTATCCTTTATTTTATTCTGATGTTAAATTAGGTTCTTTAATACATCCAGATCATTTATACAGTCACGAATTTGCCAATAATATAATTAAAAAAATTATTAATGAAAATCATTCCACACATAAATTTGCTATAAAAATAACATAAATATAATAAATATAATGGATTGTTGTTCCAAATATTATTCTAGAAAAAAAGAAAAAATTATAATAAACAAAGAAAAAGAAATATATCAAGAACTTGTTTATTTAATGGATATTAAAAATTTAAATAATGGAAAACACTCTAAAACTATTAAATTGTATGTTTATTAAATTATTTTATATTTTTTATATATTAAATGTTTGACGATGATATTATTGATAAAAAAACATTGATTATTAAAGGAGCTAATACAAGTAATATTATATTATCAGATATAGAACCTATACATAATGTTTTAGCTATAAAACATGTTTTAACTTATGCAACTATTGATGCAAATGGAACTACACCAGATATAAAAAATATTATTATTAAAATTAGTGATTTTAATTTAAAAACTATTATTTCAAATAACAAAACTAATCTTATTTTTAATAATTTAATTTTTAAAAATAATGAACAATATGTATTTAAACATAATCAACATAATTATACTGGAATTATTCATGACTTTAGAATTGATCCTGATAATTATGTATGTAATCCTATTTTAAATAAATTAGATAAATTAGATATTTCATTTTATGAATTAGATGAAACTAATGGTAATTTAGTTCCTTATGAATTAAAAGAAGTTAATATTGAATTATGTATTTATTCAAATAGAAAAAAATTAACTATGATTTAATTTTATATTTTTATTTTTGTAAAAGTAATATAATAATGCCTTTCAATATAAAAGATATATGGAATATAACAACCAAATATATTTTTACAAATAAAAAAGTTGGTATTGGAACTGATACACCACAATCACTATTAGATGTTAATGGTTATATTACTGAAAATAATGAAAAATTAGAAAATAAATATACTTTAAATTCTGATAATAATAAAAATGAAAATTTATATATATCTGATACATTTAATAATGATCATAATTATCTAGATATATATTTTAAAAATAAAATTTTCATATGGTTTAAATTTAATAAACTTGCATTACTTAATGATGAACTAAAACAAATTAATATTACTAATATACCTACAATTCAATTAAGTAAAGATTATATTATTGGCAATGGTTCCGCTAAATTTAATAATAATTTTATTCAATTTAATAATAGTCTTTATAAAAATTCATATACTATTACTTTTTGGATTAAATTTAATCAAATTACAGAACAACAAACTATTTTTAATTTAAATTCTTCATTCCAATTTAAAATTATTAATAATAATTTATATTTTAGTTCAACAACTGCAAGAAATACAAATGATACTTTAATTGATTTTGATATTCAAATAAATAATTGGTATCATATATCTTTAATTACTTATCAATATGATACAACTATTCCAAAAGAAAATATTGATAATCAATATTCGATAATTCAAAATGAATTACGAGATTATTATAAATTATCATCTGGTGATAATTATACAACTGATAATATATCTAGAATTATATTTTTAATAGATGGTATTATAACATATGATAATCAAATTATTAATGATACAAATATATCTGAAAATTTTAATTATTTTGATTTTCCTAATACAAATAATTCTATTAATCAAATTGGTGGTAGCAATTTAAATGCCTATATTGATGATTTTAGAATATATGAAACTGCATTAACTAAAACACAAATACAAAATAATATTATTGGAAAATATATTAAATTACATAATAATACTATTAGTGCAATTAGTAATTATGGTATTAATATTGAAAATTTTAATAATAAAGTTAATATTGGCAATTCTAATAATCCGGTTGATTTACAAATATATGGTAACACACTTATTAATAAAATATCCAATAATCTTTATGTTGAAAATCAAGTTTTTGAAAATCAAAAATCTTTAATTAATAAATATTTATTACAAGATGATCGTGATAAAAATACAGATATTATGGTATCATCTATGATTAATTCTGTTGATACATTTAATTTATATATGGAATTAGATGAATATTTTAGAAAAAAACTTTTAATTAAATATAATTTTGATTTTAATGAAAATGATCTTAAAGACTACAATCATTATAAAAAAAATACAGCATTATATAATTATGATAATACTATATCACTAGATGGTAATCTTACTTCTAATATTATTTTAACTGCAGATGAACCACATAATTTAAGTCATACATTTGCTAATATTAATTTACAATTTGATACTAATAATTTTGATTATGGACAAAAATATGTTAAAGGAACAAGTTCTTTATATTTAGATGGTAATAGATTTTATTATTTTGATACAAATACAAATAATTCAGAATATGATTTTCGTGATTCTGAATATTTATCTTTAACTATGATGTTTTGGTTTAGATTAATTAATATTAATGATCAAACTATATTTAATATTGGAAATAATCCTGGAATTATACTTAAATTAATTAATAATCAACTTAAATTATATATTAATAATCAAGAATTTTCATTGATTAATATTAATAAAGATAAATGGTATCATTTCTCATTAATATTATATCAAGATCAAATTATTTTCGATAAAAATCAAATTAATTCTGAAACTACAGATATTTTTATTAATAATTATAATTTTATTGAAAATTCTCAAAATCAATTAATTCAAAATAAATTAATTAAAGGTAGTGATTGGAATATTAATATATATATTGATGGATTACTTATTAAATATCATTCTGGTATATCAAATATATTTAATATACCACTTGCTGATTCTTTTAATTATTTAGGTTCTGATAATCAAACTAACTCTAAAATGTATGGATATATTGATGATTTTAGAATTTATAATACACTCGTTCCTATCGAATATATCAATAAATATATTATTGGTAGTTCATTAATATTAACTTCCGGTAATATTAGTGCAATTGGTAATTATGGAATACAAATTGAAAATTTTAAACAAAATGTTAATATTGGTAATTCTGATAATCATGTTAATTTAAATATATATGGGAATACTATTGGTAATAATGGTCAATATAATATACTTAATGTTCAATCCAATATATCATCTAATCTTAATTCTGAAATTGCAACTATTAATACATTAAATGTTACTGGTTCTATGGATCTTAAAGGTGTTCAATTTAAAGAACTTGATATTATATCTTTATCACATAATAATACGCTTAAAGTTGAAAATGATAATGTTGATATATATTGTAATTTAAATATTGGTAATGTTGTACAATTATATGATTACAATAATTTAAATAATTTAATTAGTTTCTATACTGGAAATCAATTTAATCATAATTTACATGTTAATATTTATGATAAATCATTTAATTTTCATATTAAAGACTCTAATATTCCAGATCTTAGATTTACAAATACTTTAACTAATCCTGATATAAATGCATCGGAATTTACACAATTTATGATTGATAATAGAAATACTACTAGAATTAAATTAGATATAGGTAATATAGATATATCTAATGGTTATATTTTAATTCAAAATATAGAATTAAATCCAAGCTTACCTAATTTTCAAATACAAAATTTAAATTATATTAAAATTGAAGAAAATATTATTTCACTTTTTAATGACACATCTAATAAAATTAAAATTGATCACACTGGTTATTATTACTGTAATAATGATACACAAACTACATTAAATCAAGAATTAATATTTAATGATAATACTAATTTTAGTGTATTTAATTCAAATAAATTAAAAGTTAATGAAATTGAAGTAAATACAATTTCTATAGGAAATAATGCTGGTAATGGTAATAGTATAAATTCATCTGGTTCTATGAGTGTTAATAATATAACAACTACTAATGAAGATCAAAATATTATTAGTATTGATACTGGTATTAATCTTGGTAAAATTAGAGGTAAATTATCTGATAATAGTATTATTGATATTACTGGTAATATTAAAACTACTGATTTAATACATTGTAGTACTCTTAAAGTTGATAATTCTATTGAATTTGATAATATTAATGGTAATATTCAAATTGATGCTGATTTAATTGTTTCAGATACTGGGGTTGTTAAAGTTCAATATAATAATGTTAATGGTAATACATTTACTGGTATTGAATTTGGTAAAAGAGAAATGAAATTTAATATTGGTGTCGAAGATAAAGAATATTTTAAATTGTCATATACTGGATTTGAATATTGGAACGATAATATATTAAATACACGTATTATATCTAATGATTTTACATTAACTACTAATGATAAAATATATATTAAATGTGGTGCATTAGAAGTTGAAAAATTAATTACTGATGAAAATCAATTTAGTTTTCCAAATATTATATCTTATGGTAAAAATTCTACTGAACAAATTGCTAATGTATTTGTTGGATATCAAGATATTAATGAAACTAATAATGATAACACTAAAGATGTTCTTCATATTGATACACCTAATAATAGTAGATTAAGAACTGGTAATATATTAATTGAAGGTAAATTACAAATTGGTTCATTATTAGAAACTAATTCTTTAAATATTATATCTGGTGGAATACAAACATTAACAAATGATGGAATATCAAAAACTGTTGGACAAACTAATTATGTTTCATTTTTAAATTCCTCTGATGAAGGTATTATGTATATATCTTTAAAAAATAATAGTGTTGGTATAGGTATTGAACCACCTAATATTGATAATACTGATGTTAAATTATACGTTAATGGTAGTATTCAATCTTCCAGTGATATTATAGGTTTTGCTTCTATTTCTGATAAAAGATTTAAAAATAATATTATTCCTATTGATAATGCTATTGATATTGTCAATAAAATGAATCCTGTTACATTTACTTGGAATAATGATTTATTTAACAGTAATATGGCTAATAAAAATGATGTTGGATTTATTGCACAAGAAATTGAAGAAATTATTCCATATGCAATATCACAATGTAAAATTGAAACTAATGATATCGATTATAAATATATTAAATATGAAAGATTAATTCCATATTTAGTTAGTAATATACAATTACTAAATAAAAAAGTTCAAGAATTAGAAAATAAATTAAATCAAATTTAAGATCTTCTAAAAGAATTAAGATTCCATATACTAAATGTCTTATGATAAATTTATTGATAATATTTTTATAACGAATAATCAATATAATAGTTATTTACAACATTATAATAATGAATTATTATTATTTCCTGATTTTTCTCTTAATAATAATAATATTAATATATACTCTATTTTAGATCTTGATAGTAATATTCAAATTGATTTTCAAAGTAATATACAACTATATAATGATCTTGATTCTACTGAATATATATTAATTAAAGATAATCAAAACAATAATCCTATTACATACTTAGTTAATAAAAGTTTATCTAAAATTTTACAAATTAATAAAAATACTAAACAAATTATTAAAAATAATATTAATGAACAAATCAGTTATGATATTAATACTTATTTTTCTCAAAGTAATATTTTAACTAGTAAATCACTTATACATAATAATAAAATATATATTACACCATATTTTTCTCAACAAATTACAATATATAATACCTTAAACAATATAATTGAATCTAATATTGATATTTCTAATTATACATCTCAAATTGATAATAATTATTCAGATTCTGTTATTTATAACTCTAATATATATTATATCCCATATGACGCTAATAATATTGGATTATTAAATATTAATACTAATACTTTTTCTACAATAGAAAGTTCATATATTAATCCAACTAGAAAAGCTAAATATAAAAAAGGTATTTTATATAATCATAAAATTTATTGTATTCCATATAATTCTGGTAATATTGGTATTATTGATACTATTGATAATACATTTACTATTTTTAATGATCCATTATTTAAACTTGAAGATTTATATTCAACTGCTGTTATTGTTGATAATAAATTTTATCTTATTCCACATAGATCTAGTAGTATCTATATTTATGACCCTGTTAATAACTTACTTGTTAATAATATTACTATACGAAATTCTGGCATCAATATGAATAAACATAAATTTATTGATGCTATTTTAGATCAAAAAAATCATAATATTTATTGCATTCCAGATAAAGTTCCCGAATTTTCTGTTTTTAATTATCTAGAAAATAAATTTTATGTTCTTTTTAAACTTAATCAAGATGAACCTTCATTCTCTAGATCACAATTTGATCATATTAACAAAACTATTTACATGATTCCTGGTAATGGTAATTATTTAGGTATTTTAAAAGAACCATACAATAAAATCAATTACTTTCATACATTAAAAACTACTGAATCTAATTTACATTGTTCTGATGGTATTATTAACGATACTAATATATATTTAATCTCTAAATATGATCAAAATAATATTTATAATATTAATTTTAATATTGTTTCTTATAATTATCAAGGATTTGATAATTACAATTTAAATTGTAATATTAATAGTATTCTAGATACTACTCATCAAAGATATATATATCGAGATTATTATTCTGGAATTTTAGTTAATAATGATATTTATATGATTGAAAATAATGGTATGCATTTATCCAAAATTAATTTAAATAACTTAAATATTACAGATATACAAATTTTACCATTAGATGTTTCAAGTAGAGAAATTATTGCATATACTGATCTTGAAAATGTTGATTCTAAAATATATACTATATTAGGTAAATTTAATACAATTGTTGAATATGATACTTTAAATAATAATATTGATTTTTTTAATTTAAATAATTATGATGTTACTGATATGAAATTTATTAAAGGTATATATAATAATTTAAAAAATGCTATTTATATGATTCCATATAATATTATTGGTATTGGAGTTTTATATTTAAATAATAGAACTTATGAATTTAAAAAAATTAATGATTTAAATCCACAATTAAATAGACCATTCTTTAATAATGCTATTAATTTTGGTAGTTATTTATATCTTATTCCATCTAATGAAAATTATATTTATATTTATAATTTAATTACAGAAAATTTTAATAAAATTGATATATCAAATCGTAATTTTAATAATAATAAATACGTTGATGGATTTATTATTAATAGATTTACTTATCTTTTTCCAAATAACTCTAATAAAATTGCTAAACTTTGTTATGATATAACAACAGGAGCTAATTTAGAAGGTACTGCTAATTTTGAATTAATTAGTAAAGATGTATATAAAAAACTTAGTAATAAACAATATTCTTTAAATAATCTTACTATTGGTATTAATACATTTTTTAATGCATTATATCTTTATGGTATTATTGTTCCTTCAACATTTACAGATGATGATGATTCTACTACTAAATCATTTGAATGGAAATATATAAAAGCCAATAATTATCAATCAGAAGAAATTTTAGTTACAGAAGATACATTAACTACTGATTTAAATGGTGATCTTATTTTTGAAATATTTAAAGGAAATCTTGAAGGTAATTTAATTGAATTTACACTTGATAAATTATTAAAAAATAATAAATTTGATAATTCTTTTGTTAATTCTATCTATGATATTAATACTGCTAATATATTTTTATTTCCTTATGATTTAAAATATTTATATTCTTTAGATGTAGTTGAATCTACACCTAAATTAAAAATTAGAACTATACAATCTAAAAATGATTTAGATAGTTCATTAAGTAAATATATAAATACTGAAAATAATAAAATTATTGCATCAATTATTATTGATGAATATTTATATATGATTACATATTCATCTTCAACTAATGCTGGACTTAATTATATACCATTTATTATATATAATTTAAATACTAATCAATCTGAAGAAAAAAATATATATAATAAAACACAAGGTGAAAGAATTAATAGTTTTATTTCTATTGTATATAGTCAAAATATAAATACATTATTTTTAATACCAAGCAAACATAAAACTATTGTTTATTATAATATTAATGATGGAACATTAGGTGAAGTTTCATTATTTGATATAGATTTAGATCAACGATTAGGATTAGATTTTTTAAATAGTGAAACTGGTATTACAGCAGAATCTAATAATAGTTTTTTTTCAGATGCTAAAATTATTGATGATTATATTTATTTATTTCCATCTGATGGTAATTATATTTTAAAATATAAAATTAGAACATATTATGAATTTATTAAAGATGGAAATTCACAAATTACAATTTTCTCTGATAATAGAAGTTCCAAACTTAATAAATTCTGTAAATCTATTCATTATAAAGACTTAGAATATCAAAATATTAATTATATTTATTTAATACCAAGTAATCTTGAAGATATTATTATTTATAATATTGAAAATAATGAAATAATTGAAATTCCTATATTAGATGGAATAACACCTGGTGATAATAAATATTTTACAGATGCTGTTCTTGTTAATATTAATATTTCTGAATCATTTCCTATTCCAGAACCTTATTTATTTCTTGTTCCTTATAATGCAACTAAATTGATCAGATTGGATATTATTTCTAACCAATTATTATATTCTACTGAAAATGTCTTTAAATTTAATAAATTTGGTTCTGGATCTGTTGATCATAAAGGTAATATATATTTCTTTATTAATGATGGTTATATTTTATATTATAAATTTAAAATTATTAAACAATATATTAAACCTAGATTACCAGTTTCGTTTTATGATGGTGTTGTATCTTTATCTAAAATATATAAGAAATTTAATAAAGCCTATGTTTATAATGGTTACAATTTTAATAATAAAGTTATTAGATTAAGTGATTATTATAGAAATGGAGGATTTACATATTATGTTAAAAATAAAATTACTGAAAATAAATTTATTACAAATATTCCAGAAGATCCAATTATTAATACTAATATTAAACAAATTAATAACTCTAATTTAAATTATATTAATAATGAAACATTATTTATTCAAAATCAATCCAGTAATTTTCTAGAATTTGAAAAATATTCTACAGCATATACAGAAAGATTTGCTGATTATATTGATCAAAAAACTAATATTAATAGTATTACAATGCAATATAATAATAAAATATTTTATTATTTTACTAATGTTAATGGAAATAATATTTTAAATATTATTAACGCAGAAACTGGTATTCCTATTAATTTAAATAATTATCGGGTTCAAAATAAAATACAACAATATTTTTTTAATGTTAATATTATCAAAGATCGCAATTTAGATAATACAATTAGTAGTAATCTTTTTACTATATTAAATAATTTAGTTATTACACAATTTTTTACTGAAATTAGATTTAATTTATTTGAAAATAGATTTTTTCCAAATATATTAAATATTAAAACATCTATTTTAGAACCAATTAATAATTTAAATACACTTAATTTTATTATTGATGGAACACTTGATTTAGGTTTAAGTATTGATAATGATGATAATAATATTAACATTAATAAAATTGATATTAATTTTGATAAAAACTCAACTGTAAATACAAATAGATTTATTAATAAAAATTTAATATTATTTGAATCAACTTCTAATAATTTAACATGGAATGAAATTAATAGATTAGTTACTAATAGTAACTGTATTTTACCTAGTTATGAACAATTAATTAATTTTATTACAAATAGTGATATTATAAAAAATAATGAAATTAATTATGATTATAAAAATAAATGGATTTCTATTTATAATCCACATATTATAGATCCATATAAAGATTGGATTAAATTTCATGATAATGGTACTTGTAATTTATTAAGTACTGAATATTATTCTAATGTAGATTTAGATAGAACATATAATAAAGGTCCCAATTTATCATCTCTTGAAGAATATGGTAATTCTTTACAAACTTATGAAAATAGTTCATATTTTAGGTGCCATCCTATTGATTTATTAGAAATTAGTAATCATATGTCATGGGATGACTATAAATTGCATGTTGAATCTAAATTTGGTAGATTACCTTATAGAAATGAAATTATTCATTTATTAAATGGTGAAACTAAATTTAATAAATTATTAAATCCTAATATAGATACTACTAATTATGATATATGGATTCCAGTTAATGATTATAAAGGTGCTTATGTTGAAATAGGTAATTTACATGGAATATATCAATTAAAAACACCTTATGGAAAAGAAAATTATTATCAAGATAATATTTTAACTAATTCTGTTTCATTATCTAGTTATCAACAACCTGATTTTACTATTAAAAATTCTAAAGAAATTATAGGACCTAATCCAAATTGTATGCCAAGTAAATATATATTTTATGTTCCAAATCAAAGTATTATTGAAATTAAAGATAGTATTGAAGACACAGAAATTAATATTAATACTTATATTAATAATTATTTAATCATTGATATTCAAGAAGAACCAACAGATATTAATATTTTTATTATTAATTATTTTGATAAATTTGAAAAAACATTACAATTAGAAATTAATATTAATTATCAAATTATTAAAAACACAAATATTGATTTATATCAATTTATTCATCATTTTAAATATATTAATAAAATTTATTTTAATATTAATAAAAAAATGTTAAATGATGGTTTAATTAATTTTAATGAAGTTAATAATATTAATATTAATGATATAGATATAATAATAAATTATAATTATTTATAGTAATAAATATGTCTAGTTATACAATAATTGATGAAAATCAAAATTCAAATACTTATAATTTTGTTGAGGATTCTACTAATATTATTAACATTTCAGATAAAATAACTGGTTATACACCTACATATAATTATAATATAACTTCTTCATGGAATATACATGGAATACCACCATCACAAACTGATATTGAAATAATAAAAACTGATTCACTTACTGAAACTGGTTCTTTAAATAATATTAAGTTTAATTATGAAAATTTTATAAATCAAACTATTAATAAAATAAATAACCAAAGACAAAGTTATTTAATTCAAGGATATGGAAATGTAGGTTTTAATAATATTGAATATACATTTATATTTACATTTGTTGAAATTACTAAAAATTCTTATCAAATTATATTGATTAATGACGGGAATGGTACCATTAGTTCCACTATAACTAATGTATTATATGAAGATTCTTTTGATTTATCTTCTTTAACAACAACACCTAATGTAGGTTATGAATTTAATGAATATACATATAGTCCATCAATTACTATTATTAATGATAGTTTTATTATGCCAGATGAAAATGTTACTATTACTGCAACTTTTAATAAATTAAGTTATCAACTTATATTTAACAATGATGGTAATGGAACTATTAATTCCACTATTACTACTGTTTTTTTTAATAATACTTTTCATTTATCACAAATCATACAATCACCTAATACTGGTTACGAATTTACAGAATACATATTTAATCCATCAATCACTATTACTAATGATAGTTTCATTATGCCATCTAATAATCTTACTATTACTGCTAATTTTAATAAAATTACTTATGAAATTCAAATTATAATTAACGGTAATGGAACTGTTAATTCTAATAAATTTTATCAATTATTTGAAGATACTTTTAATTTATCTTCTATTACACCATTTCCAGATCAATATAATAGATTTATTGGTTATACAAGTGATAATGTTAATTTTGATAATAATAGTTTTATTATGCCATCAAACAATGTTACAATTTTTGTTAATTTTGAACAATACTTATATAAATTAACATATGAATTAAATGAAGGTATTATTAATGAAAATAATATTCAATATATTGAATATGATTCAACAGTAACCTTACCTAATATCACACCACCTAATAAATTTAAATTTATTTACTGGAATCTAAATATTGATCAAAATACTTTTACTATGCAACAAAATGATACTTTTATTATGCCGCAAAATGATATTACAATTACAGCGTTTTTTGAACAATTTCAATATAATCTTTCTTATAATACTGATGGTGGTATTATTACAAGTGGAACAAAATCTGGAAATTATGAAGCTAATACTACTATTACATTACCAGAAATTGATAAATTTGGTTTCTCTTTTACTGGTTGGAAAAATCCTATATTTGATACTGATAATAGTATTAAAAGTGCAAATGATACGTTTGTTATGCCTAGTTATGATATTACGATTTATGCTATTTTTCAATTAAAATTAAAAGATGGTGTTAATAGTATTGCAATAACAAAAGAGAATATTATATATACAACAGATACATATAGTTCTGTTATAAATAAAATTGATACAACTACTAGTTCTCTTGTTAAAATTGCTGGATCACATGATTTTAAAGGTACTGATGATGCTTTTACAGGTAAAAATGCTACTTTTATGCAACCCAGAAATATTATATTAACTAATGATGAAAATCAACTTTATTTATTAGATGCTAATAATATTAGAAATATTAAATTAGTTTCTGATGGTATTAGAGGAGATTCAATTGATATATTTAATAATGTTAATATTGATAATTCTATATTTCAAAATGGTGGTTTTGGTATCTCTAAAACTAATATAGATTCTGAAATTTGTGTAATTAGTAAAAATAGTAGATGTATTATTGATACACAATCTATGGCTATTGATAAAAAAATATTACTTAATGATGATATTCTAGATACTTATGAATTAGTAGATATTGAATATTATAATCTTGATACATATTATATTTTAAAAAATTCATTTTATTTCAAAAGTTTAATTATTCATTACACTAATAATAAAAATAATAATATATCTAATAATTATAATTTAAGTTCTGATTCTACAATTAATTTTAGTAATGATCAATTAATATTAAATAATCAAAATATTCAAATTAATAATTTTAATTTAAGTAAATTAATAAAAAATATTGATTTTACAATTTCATTATTTTTAAAATTTACTGATATTTTTAATGATATAAATGAACCTATTACAAAAAAAACGGGAGTATCTGGATGGCGTTTAGTAAGATATTTAAAAGATGGTTCAACCTCTTGGCATCCAGAAAATGATAATTTAGCAGGAACAGCAGTATATGGAACTCCTAATAATATAACTAATAATTGGAGTGTAAAATTTGGTGAATTTGATGAAATAGTATGTGGAACTTACGATCTAACTCATTGGGTTTATTTTAATAAAAATCAATTAACAGGAGATACAGGTACGGCAAGTGCTTATAAAACTATAATAAAATCATCTAAACAAAATACATCATATCAAGCAGAATGGTATGATAGAGCAGCTGATACGGAAGACCCTTGGATTTCTGTAGAAAACCATATGGATGTTCCAAATTATATGGTTTATGGTGAAGATAATTTAAGTGGATATCATGATTCATTATTATCAGGTTATGGCGGTATGGCAGTGTGGGTTAGACAATCCAAATATGCAATTATTGATTTATCTGATACTCTTAAAATATATTATAATCTTGATTCTAATAAGTTTATTATTGGTAATCTTGAATATTTTGTATCATTTAATAATTTTTTCGATAATACTTATAGATTATATACATTTACTTTTGAACAAATTAATATAAATGAATATAATGTTAATTTATATGTTGATACTAATAAAATTTATAATAATAATAATCAAATTACTATATCATCGTCAAATTATAATATTATAATTGGTAACGATTATAACAATGAATATCCTATTAAAGCTAACATTAAAGATTTTCGTATATATGAAAAGATTTTAAATCAAATTGAAATTAAACAAATATATAATTCTGGTAATATTGAAATTATAGAAGATGAAAAATCTAAATATTTAATATTTAAACATATTTCTCATCAATATAATACTGATAATTTATTAATTAATTATAAATTTAAAAATAATTTAATTAATATATTGAATAATGATTATGATTTAATTCCGGAAACAAATAATTATTCCTTTCAAATTTATCAAAATAAAAATTTTATTAATTTAAATAATGATTTATTTAGAATTAATAAATTTAATTCATTAATTAATAATTTCACTATTTCTTTTTATTATAAATATAATAACAATCTTAATAGTAATATTATTTTAACAAACAGAAATTATAATGATATTGGATTTGATATTACTTTTTATAATAACAATTTGGAAATTAATATTAAAAATGGAATTATTCAACCATATTATATATATAAATTAACTTATTCTACTGATTCAGAACTCCATTTATATATTATTAATTTTGAAAAAATAAATCATGGTGTATATAATATTAAAACTTATAAAGATAATGTTCTTCAATCCAATTTAATTAATCAAGATTATTATAAAGATAATGATATTATTTCGTCGATTCATAGTAACTTACATATATATTTTGAACCTACTAATAATTATTTTAATATTGGCAATTTATCTGGTTACTTAAATGATTTTCGTATATATGATAATATTATTGAAAATATTGATATAGATTATAAATTTGTTAATGATTATACAAATTATATTGTTAATTTTGAAGATAATCAAAATACTGATATATTATTAGTTGGTGCTGGAGCACCTGGTGTTAGTGTTACTGAAAATTACTTTACTAAATTTGATAATTTAATTGCATATTATACACTTGAATCTAATTTATTAGATGAAACTTCTAATTATAATTTACTCACAAGTAATTTAATAAATGAAAGTAGCAAAGATATTAATTTACTTCCAAATACATTAGTAAATAATTTAAGTAATTTAAATATAACAAATGGTATTTCATTTATATTTAATTATAATTCTAATCTAGATAAATTATATAATTTTAAATCACATACATTTACTAATTGTGATAAAATTGGTTATGAAGGACCTACATTACAAGAATGTAGAAATTATTATAACTCTATTGAAAATATTGATTGGATTAACAATAATGAATTTTATTCTAATATTAATGGTTATCAACTATGGACTGTTCCAGAATCTGCTAATTATATAATTAACGCATATGGTACTGGAACATCTAATATTTTTTCAAATAGTAAAGGCGCATTTATTAGTTCCGAATTTTACTTGAAAAAAAATGAAAAAATATTGCTATTAATTGGACAACAAGGATCAAATTTTGAAGATATTCAAGGTGGATCTGGTGGTACTTTTGTTGTTAAAGGTAATAATTATAATATTTCAACAAACGATGATATTTTGTTAATTGCAGGTGGTGGAACTGAAATTGATCTACCTTTTTTTAATTCTATTAATTTATATTCAGATATTATTCATTCTGAAGTTCAAGCAAAAAAAACTAATAATCAAACATTTATTGGTGGTGCTGGTGGATTTAAATTTAATGGAGAAACTGGTTCTATTAATAATTCTGAAGGTAAATCATTTATTAACGGTGGTTTAGGTGGTATTCCTTATGGAGGATTTGGTGGTGGTGCTACAACTATTGATAATATAACTGGAGGAGCTGGTGGATTTATTGGTGGAAATTCTGGTAATTATACTAATAATACTATTTTTCATACATTTGGTGGATATTCTTATAATAATGGAATATTACTTGATTTTATACCAGCTGGTAATAATAATATTAATGGATATGTTTATATTGAAAAACAAGCTATCATTATATTTAAAACTATTAAATATAATATTGATAAACTCTATGATTTTAATAGTTATACATTTACTACATGTGGTAAAATTGGTAATATTGGACCTACATTTACTGAATGTTTAAACTATTATTCTAATTTTCATTATTTAGATAATTCTTTAAATTATAATTATGATTGGATTTACAATTCTAATTATTTTAATATGGCACAATCTAATAACTCTGGTTATCAATTATGGACTGTTCCAGAAACTGCAACATATTCTATAGAAGCATTTGGTGCTGCAGGTGGTTGGATAGAAATTATTAATTCTACTAATAACTTTGAATTTAAAGGATCACCAGGATTTGTTGTTAAAGATGATTTTTATTTACAAAAAGGTGAAAAAATTATGATTCTTGTTGGACAATCTGGTGGATTCGCTTATGATTCAGATTATACAAATATTAATGGGGGTGGAGGTGGTGGAGGAACTTTTGTTGTTAAAGGTGACACTTATAATAATATTAGTACAATTGATAATATCTTATTAATTGCTGGGGGAGGTGGTGGATCCGGTACATTTATTGTTAATAATAATAATTATTATACTGGTGATGATATTAATTATGATACAATGTATTATTATAATAATACAAATTTTCAAAATTTATCTAAAGCTTTAAAAGATCAAATTAGTAATTATTCTGCGGGAGGTGCTGGTGGATTTAAAGAAAATGGTGAATTAGGAGAATATTTAAATCTAAATACACATGGTCAATCATTTATTAATGGCGGTATTGGTGGTTATCAATATATTCCAGTTACTAATAATTATAAACCAGTTGTTAATTATACCCTATTAAATTATATTTCTACAAATTCACCCACTTATCATTATAAATTTGATAATACTTCTGATATTGGTTTTGATTCTAGTTTTTCTGGTGATGAAAATATTCAATATACTTTAGATGGAGAAATAACAGATAATCCAACTAAATTAATTCTTAACGGGACTCAAACTACTACAGGCATTGTTCAATATGGTATATATTTAAATGGTAATGATAATTATTTAGAAAACATAAAATATGATGCAAAAAATATATCTACTGGTAGCAAAAATTCTGTTAATCCTATTATTATTGTTGAGGATTCTTCATTTAGTATATCTTTTTTTGCAAAACTAGATGATGATAATAGTAATCTAAATAAATCATATCCAATATTTACACAAATATTTTCACCAGCTAATCTAAATGGTTCTGATGAATCATTCGGTTCAATTCGTTGTTTTGAAATATTAAGAAAAAAAAATGTTAATAATTCACAACCATATTTTGAAGTTTCTTTTAAAACATCTAATAATCCAGTTTTTAATACTAACATACGTAATCTAAACGATCATATTAAAGGTAGAATACCTAATTATTATAATTTTACTGAATGGCATCAATATGTTATTACTTTAAATAATTTGACTAAAGAAGTTATAATATATATTGATAACTTTAAAATTCCCACAGATTATTTCTCTGTAGAAAATATAACACCACAATCACCAGTTGATACTAATTATTCTATACCTATGGATGATAATATTAGTTTTTATATTGGTCGTAATATAAATGTTGGTTATAGTAGGGAAGAAACATTTTTTATGGGTATTTTAGACGATTTTCGTATATATAAAGATACTGTATTAAATTTATATGATATTCAAAATATATATAAAAATGTTATTAAAAAATTTGTAATTGAAGAACAAGTTAATAGTACATATAATTATATTGAATATAAATATGGAACTAATATTATAAATCAATTTTATCCAATTGATAATACTAATTTATTAACTAAAATTAATGATATTATTGATATTAAATCAATAGATAATCAAATAGTATTAACATCTAATAGTAATGCAGATATATGGAATGGTTATTATGATGAAAATAATATTTTTCAAAATTATAATAATATTAATATAGATTCTGATATATTTAATAATGGTAATTTTTCTATATCATTCTGGATAAATTTAAGAGATAGTTACTACACTAATAATTGGACATATTTTTTAAAATCACATTTAATTCAAATTGATTATAGAAATCGTCTTTTTAGAATCAAATATAAAAATGATAGTAATAATTATTCTACAATATATTTAAATTTTAGTTATTATTATGATACTGAATTAGAATATAATTTATTTATTTTTAATTTTGAACAAACTAGTTATGATAGTTCTAAATGGACTTATAAAATTAATTTTTATATTAATAATACCGATATATATAATAATACAATTGATATATATAATTTTGATTTAGATATTGAAACTAATAAATATTTATATATTGAAAATGATATACTTGGTTATTTAGTTAATTTTTCAATTAATAATAAATTATTAAATATCGACGAAATAAATATTAATTTAGATGAATATAATAACAGTTTTTCTAAATATTATATTTCATTTCCAAATGAAATTGAAATTGAAAATGATATAGTATTAATTGGATATAATAGTTCTAATTATTATAGTAATTTAAAATTAACAGGTGATTATACTATTGAAATTTATAAAGATAATTTAAAAATATATAATGATTCAAATGTTTATTGTAATATAAATCATAATGATACTGATATATTTAATGAACCTATAATTAATAATGATATAAGATTATTTGGTTCAAATATTGATAATAATTTAATAGCACATTTTGAATTTAAAACTAGTGAATTAATTTTAAATACTGCACCTATATCAACTACTATTGGTAATGCAACAATCAATGGAAATATTCAAAAATATTCGGATTTTCCAAATATTATAATTGATAATAATAATAAAGGTTATTTTAATATTGCAGAATTAATTACTAATAATTTTTCAATTACTAATAAATTAGCAATTTCTTTATATTTTTATATTATTTCTGAATTGTGGAATAAAAATGTAATTTTTATTTTGAAAATTGATACAAATAAATACGTATTTATTAAAACAACTGATTATAATTTAAATTTTTTTATAGAATTTATTGAAGATAATACTTCTGTTTATAATAAATCTTTTTTTAATTTTACTAAAAATGTATATTATCATATGGTTATTATTTATGATTTAAATAAATTTAAATTTTATATAAATAATTCATTGATTATAGAAGTAGATAATCCTTTTAGTAGTTCAAATACAACAGCTAAATTAACTATTGGTACAAGACAAAGATGGATTAATCCTGTTACTTATAGATGTAAATATTTATTTATAACAGATATTCGTATTTATAATAGAGAAATAACAAACAATGAAATATTTTATTTATATAATAAAATATCTACAAATGATTTTATTTATACACATAATATTTATGATGCTAATAATGAAATTGTAGAGAAATGTTTAATATTAAAGAATGATGGCAATAATCAAACTAATTATAATATTGATTTTCCAGAAGATACTAATTGTGATATATTATTAGTTGCAGGTGGTGGAGGAGGAGGAAGATCACATTCGGTTGATATAGGAAATCAACCTATATTTAATACACCAGGTGCAGGTGGTGGTGGTGGTGGTTTAAAATTTATTAAAGATATAACTTTAAATGGTAATTATAATTTTAAAGTAGGTAAGGGTGGTGATGGTGATAATATAGAACATAATTATATTAGAGGACAAAATGGACATAACACACAAATATTACAAAATGAAGAAATTTTACATGAATCTTTAGGTGGCGGTGGTGGTGGGTCTTCTACTATTGTAATTGAATTTACTAATTATCCAGGTCCAATGCCAGGTGTAAATAAAAATGTAGATTTAACAGGATCAGATGGTGGTTCTGGTGGAGGTTCTGTTCTTTATAGAAAAATTAAACTTTATTATAGAAATAGTAGTCCTCCATATAATACATATTCATCTAAAAATGGTGGTAATAGTTTAGATAATCAAGGTAATAATGGTGGTAGAGCAAATTATACTTCAAGTTATAAAAATAGTGGTGATTTACCACCTTTCGCAAGTGGGGGTGGAGGTGCTGGTCATGAAGGTTATTCAAATACAGAAGAAAATAATCAATTTCCAGAAGGAAATGGTGGTGATGGTAATTATGAAACAAGTGATGGATTAAATTTTAAATTACATTTCAATTTACCAGAAGATAGAATTATTGGACAATATGTAAATGGAAAAAATTATTTTGCTGGTGGTGGTAGTGTTGGTAAAATATTAAATAGAACATTTTATGGTGGGAAAGGTGGTGGTGGTAGTGGTTATAACGAAGATATTGATTATTTTAGCTATGATTTTAATACATTTTATCATAATATTAATGGATATCCTAATTCAGGTGGTGGTGGTGCTGGTGGAATTAATTACGAAAACGATGATAAAACAGTACAAATCAATACAAAAGGTGGTGATGGTGGTTCTGGTATCATCATTATTAAATATTCTTTATTAAAAAATAAATTATATACTTTTAATTCTCATACATTTACAAATTGTAATAAAACTGGTCATGAAGGTCCTTCATATAATGAATGTATAAATTTTTATGCAAATATACAATGGATACAAAATATAAATAATTTTGATGTTTTAAAATTATCATCATCTTCAACTGACAAAGATACAGGTTATCAGTTATGGACTGTTCCAGAAACTTCTATTTATACAATTAAAGTTTATGGTGCTTATTCTGGTGTTCATCCTTATGATTCTGATATACATGGAGGGAAAGGTGCAATTATTGAATGTGATTTTGAATTACAAATGAATGATAAATTTATTATAGTTATTGGACAACAGGGCGAATATTATGATAATATTGATAGTCCTTGGAAAAACGGTAGTGGTGGTGGTGCATCTTTTTTTGTTAAAAGTAATTCTAATATTAATTCATTAAGTGATTTACCAAGTAATATTACTATTAATGATGTATATATTGTTGCTGGTGGTGGTGGTGGTTCTGGAACTCAAAAAACTACTCAATATATTCATATAAATGGTCCAGATTCAGATAAAATTATAATTCAAGAAATTTCACATATAACTGAAGGAATATCTGGAGTAATTATTGATAATAATAGTAAATCAACTGCTGGTGCAGGTATATATGGTAATAGTGTTGATAATTTAGCATATAGTGGATCAAAATCATTTATTAACGGTTCTAAAGGTAGTTATAATAGTTATTATACTTCTAGTTCAATTGGTGGATTTGGTGGGGGTGGTGCAGCAAATTTTAATAATAGTTCAATTGATGGCTTTGGTGGTGGTGGTGGAGGTTTTAACGGAGGAGATTCTGGAAGTGAATATGATATTAATAACAAATATAATGGTATTGGTGGTGAATCTTATTATAATCCTATAGCTATTAATCCTTCTTATAAAATAGATAAAAATGATGGTCACGGTAAAATTATTATTACAAAAAAAAATAAATTATTTCAAAATGATATTACAGGTATTAATAAATATTATTTAATTAATACTTTAGTTTTAAAATATAAAGCACCAGAAAAAAATGTTAATTATGGTGGTTTTGGAGGAGGTGCATCTTCTGCATCTCAAACTGGAGGAGGTGGAGGAGGATTAATCGGAGGAAATACTGGTACAGTAATTCCCATTAGTGGAATTATTAACTATGATAATGGAACTACTTATTATTCTGGTTTATCTGGATATTCATATGGTTATCTTCCATTTTATTTAAATTCTAATATTAATGAAATTAATGAAAATAATTTAATTAATAATAACAATTTTATTACTAGAAATTATCCAAATGGTGAAGGTAAAGTTATTATTACTAAATTAACTAATACTACTAATGATGAAGTTATTATTAAATATAAATTAAATAAATTTTCAATTAAAATTGATAATATAGAACAAGAATATTCAAATTCATCAAATTTTATATGGAGTATTAATTCTGATGGTGATTGGAATGTATATTTAGATAATATTAAAGATTCTTGTAATATTACAAAAACTATTAATATTGATAATTACGATTATGGATTTATTTTAAATAACAATACTATAAATAATTTTCTTATTTATGATAAATATTTACTTCAAGATCAAGTTTCTACTATTTATGAAGAATTAACTAATAATACTTTTCATTTACCTAGATTAGGTAAAAATGGAATTAATGGTCAATTAAAAATAATTAATAAAAATTTATTAGGTAAATATAATATTAATATTGGTAATAGTGGTAAAGCACATATCAATAATAATTCTACTTCTGGATTAGATACAAATATTCAAAATAATATATTTAATGAAGTTTCAAATGGAGGTATTAAAACTACTATTATTGATTATAATAATCCAATTATACCAAATGATTATACAGAATTATTAAATAATGATTTATTAGGTTCTAATATATTTTTTAGTTCTAATATTGTTAATTCATTAAATAGTAATATAGGTAAAGGTGGTAATGGTGGTATTAGTTATTTAAATAGTAATTTAGATATTATTAAAGGAACTAATGGAAATTCTGGATTATTAATAATAAAAATTGATAAAAATAGTAATTTACCTTTACTTTCTATTGATGAAAAATCAGATGATTTTATTATTACTAACATTTATAAATCTGATTTTGAATCTATTAATTTTAACAATGAAGTTAAAATTCATTATGAATATAATATTCAAGAATTATATGGTATTACATTTAACAAAAACACTAATAATATAATTTTAACATGTAAAATCAATAATATACATTCAATTATTTCTGGTTATAATTCAAATAATGAATATATAATAGATACTGTTATGGAATCTAAATATAAAATTAAAACATTAATGGATTATAGTATTATATATGATGATGATAATTATGAATATTTTATAGGTAAAAGTTCTGATACAGATAAAGTTTATTATATATCTTACAACAATTTAATTATTGATGATCAAAATCCTAATGTTATATCTTTTTCTGAACAACACGAAATTTATGATTATGGTTTTGGTTATGAAGTTCTTGTAGAAACTAGAAATATTATTTATTCTAATAAATATAAAGAATCTGGTGATAATAATCGTTTATTATATTTTAATAGTATTGATAATAAACTATTATTTTTAGATTTTAATAGTTCATTATATAAAACTACTACATTACGTTTAAATAAAGAATTTGATTATTTAAAGAAAATTACAATTAATTCTGATGATAGTATAATATATTTAACTGAAGAATCCAATATTTATTCTATGTCTTTAAATGCAACTACATTAGATAATAATAGTAATGTTCAATATCATATTCAAGAATTATATGAATCTTCAAATATTATTAGAAATATTTTATATAAAAATAATAAATTATTTTTTATTGATGATAAATTACACTCTGTTGATAATGAATATTTAGATTCTAATCTATTTAATAATCATATACAACATTATGATAATATTATATCCGGTATTGATAATGAAGATTTTGAAAATTTAACAGATTTTACTATTGATACTAATAACGAAGTTGGATATTTAGCGTTTGATACTAAAATTAAATGGTTTTATATTAAATAAAAGTAATGGATAAACTTATTGTTAATAATACTAATAATAGTAGAATTAATATATATAGAAAAGATAATTTACAAAATTTTCCTAAAACAATTAATATATCAAATATAAAAACTTTTGAAGATTTATTTAAAGAAATTGATAAAAATTTAAATTATAGTTCATCAAATATAGTTTTAAATACAAATATGCCTAATATTGGTTATGTAAAACTCGATAAAACACCTGATAATAAAGTTAATTTTATTAATTCTGATACATTTAATTATATAGAAGATATTAATAATGGAGATGGTGATGGTATTGAATGTCTTCATGATTTTTATTTAGATAAAAATTTATATGTTAAACAAGAAATTACAGCTTTTTCTTTATATACACCATCCGATCAAAAATTCAAAAAAAATATTAATAAATTAACGGATTCATTAGATATTATAAAAAAAATAAATCCAGTTAGTTTTCAATGGAAAGATGATATTAATATTATTAGTGATAATAATAAAAATAAATTTGATGTTGGATTTATAGCACAAGAATTAGAAGAAATTTTACCTATATTAGTTGATAATAATATAATTAATGGTATTGATTTTAAAACTATTAGAGAAGCTAAATTAATTCCATATTTAGTAGATAGTGTCCAAATATTAGAAAAGCGTTTAGTAGAATTAGAAAAAAATAAAATATAAAAATATTAAATATAATGTTTATAGATTATGATAAATATAATGATTCAGTAATAAATAATTATAGAGAAATTAAAGAAATAACAGATGGTTTAATAGCCCATTATAAATTTAATGGAAATGATATTGATATGCTTTTAGATTCTTCTGGTAATAGTCATAACTTAATAAATCATGGGGGTATATTTAATAATACTGATTTTATTTCTGGTAATGGTTCCTTAGAATTAGATGGAACATATTTAGAAATACCAGATACAATAAATCCTTATAATATTTGGAATAATAAAGGTATAACTTTTTCTTGTTGGTTTAAAATATTAACAACAAGTGAAACTAATTGTAAAATTTTTTCTTTTGGTTATAATCTTGAAAATGATTATTTTAATAATCAAATATCAGTATCAAACTTTAACAAAAAAATACTATTTATGATTATTAGTGCTGGTAATTATATTGAATTATATGAAACTCCTAGTGATTATGTAGATAATGAATGGCATTTTCTATCTTGGTCTATAGATATAACTGGTAATTGGAAAATTTATTTAGATAATGTATTACAAGAAACAAATATACAAAGACCTATTACAAATTTTACTTTAACTTCAAGATATATAGGTTATGATAATGTAGGTTTCTCAATTATTTATAAAGGTAATATAGACGACTTCCGTATATACGATAGAGTATTATCTGTTCTAGAAGTAGAAAAATTGTATAATACTCAATATATTCAAAAAAGTATAATAACAGATTCCACAGATGAAGTAGTATCTTTTAAATATAATCCAAATAATAATAATTCTGGTCAAACAAAATATACTATAAACTTCCCCCAAAATACTGAATGCGATATATTAATAGTCGGAGGAGGAGGTAGTGGTGGAAATTGGGATGGTGGTGGTGGTGGTGCAGGAGGTGTTATATATGCTACGGGAGTAGATATACCTGCAGGAACATATACAATTAAGGTTGGTAATGGTGGCGATGAAGTTACAACAGATCATACTTCAGGTAATAACGGTTATGGTAGTGAATTTTTAGGGGCAGTAGCATTAGGAGGTGGGGGAGGAGGCTGTGGCGACAATCTTTCCGCTAATCCTAATGGAAAAGATGGAGGTAGTGGTGGTGGTGGTGGTTTTGATAATCCAGTGAGAGATAATCAAGGTTCATCAATTCAAGAAAAAACACAATCAAATTTTTCATCAACTTATGGTAATTTATATGCGTATTTGAATGCTACTGGAACATTTAATGTTTATGGTAATCACGGAGGACACGGTAATAACGATAACAACGGGTATCCCAACGATGCTATGGGTGGAGGTGGAGGTGGTGCTGGAAGTGCAGGAATAGATGGTGATGTCGGAACTAATCCAGGAAATGGTGGAGATGGAATAGAAATCAATATAACAGGTACAAATGTATGGTATGCTGGTGGGGGAGGTGGTGCTGGTGATAGTTCTGTTGGTATTGGTGGTAGTGGAATTGGAGGAAGTGGTGGAGGTGATGTATATAATCCCAATATTATGCCGGGAGATGGTGTCGCACATACAGGTAGTGGTGGGGGAGGTGTTGGTTGGGGTGCAGTTCAAGCACCTTATGATTATACAGGTAAAGGTGGTTCAGGTATTGTTATAATAAGATATAAAACTCTGATTCAACCTATCATTAAAATTTATGATACTAAACAATATAATCATTTTAATCAATATAACTTTAATTTAACTAATAGTAATATTATAGAACTTCAATATTTCAAAAAAATAGATGATAATTCTTATCATTATTCAGATCATATAGGTTATGATAAATCTACAAATATTAAAAATATTGTATTTGAATCTTTAAATATTACTAGTAATACTATTTTATTTAACTGTAATTTTCAATATGATTATAATTATGATTCCAATGAATATATATCTAAGAAAGTTAAAATTCAAGTTAATATACCAGCAATTGGTTATTTAATTGATACAAATATTGATCCTGAACCTTTTTTTATTACAGATATTGAAAGTAGTATTGATAAATTATATCCATCTACATATGCTAGACAAATTTATTTTAATTCAACTAATAATGAATATGATATTGAAAATAGTTTTTATGATAATGGAAAATATATAATTAATTATTCATCATATAATGAAGATTTATCACCAATCAATTTGTTTTATAAACCTAATCCAGAAACTTATGAATCTCATGAAGCTATTTGGGCAGAAAATAATTATCAAAATGGTATTTATATAGGTAATAATAATTTAGGCGGAATTAATGGCGATTGGATAACAATTCAAATGCCAAATAAAATATTATTAACTAAATATTTGTTTGTAACATATTCCTATTTAACTTTTGATGAAAGTAAAAGTAAATTACCTAAAAAATATTCTATATTTGGTTGTAATAATAATGATAATAATTGGGAAAAAATATATGATGATAATATACCAGATATATCTAATATCAATAAAAATTATACTTATTATGATTATGAAAATACTAATACAGAATATACTGAAGATAATATAGCATATGAAAAAATACTTAATTCATCTGATAGATTAACTGGTGATAAATTATTTAATACTTATGGTTTAGTTGTTAATGAAACTTTTAATTCTACTCAATTAGCAATGGCAGAATGGGAATTATATGGTAAAGTTCCATCTGTTTTTTACGAAAAAAATCTTTATCTTTATAAAAATTTACATATTAAACAAGATCTTATTGCTTTATCTACACATTCATCACCTTCTGATAAAAAATTAAAAACTAATATTACTTTTTTATCAAATTGTAATCAATTAATTAATAAATTAAATCCTATTTCTTTTCAATGGAAAAATGATACTAATTTTATTAGTCCTAAATATTATAATAAAAATGATGTTGGATTTTTAGCACAAGAAGTTCAACAAATATTACCAATAATTGTTAAAGATAGTTATTATAAAAATATAAGTTATAAAAAATTAAATGAAACAAAAATTATAGCTTACTTAATTAATGTTATAAAAAATATACATAATAGAATTGAAATATTAGAGAAAAACATTTAATCAACAAAATATGAATTTATATTTACTCATCATCAAGATACGAATCTACATTAGCATCAAAATCATATTCATCATCTGATGAATCTTCGTTTTTAGCTTCTTTCTTAGCCTTCTTTTCAACTTCCTTGGCTTCTTTCTTAGCCTTCTTTTCAGCTTCCTTAGCTTCTTTCTTAGCTTTCTTTTCAGCTTCTTTAGCTTCTTTCTTATCCTTCTTTTTTACTTCTTTAACCTCTTTCTTAACCTTCTTTTCTTCTTTTTTATCATCAGAATTATCATCAGAATCTACTGGAATATCTAGTTTTATTTTGATTTTTTTGGGAAGAACATTAATTTTCTTCTGATTATCCTTATCCTTATTAGATTCTTTTTTTTCAAAAAGTCCTGGATTATCATTCTTATAATCCTCCCACTTTTTAGCACAAATCTTCATCTTTTCACCCTGTGTAAGACCTTCTTTCTTAATATCATCATCATTCAACATACATTCCTTCACAAATTTGTTATAATCAGAAGGATTACGAGTCTTTTTCTGTTTTTTTTCTTTGTTTTTGTTTATGAACTCCTTAATATAATTCCTGAATTTAGATACAACTATTCCTTTTTCTTCATATTCATTCAAAGAATTCTTGAATTCTACAATGCTAGTTCCAGAAATGATACTCATTTTTTATAATTATATTTTCTTATATTTTTATCATTTTTTTCATTTTATTTACATTTTTATAAAAAATGATTACATTTATTTATATTTTTAATGCAAAATACTATTTATATTTCAAATAAAAATTATTATGATGAATGTGCGATATTTGACGTAAATGTTAATTACATTTATACAAAAATTAATGAATGGGAAGATTATGTAGATTATACATGTGATTCTATATAAGTTCTATAATTATTAAAAATTTTACGATCATAAATATATTCTTCTTCTTTATCTTCTTCTTTATCTTCTTCAATTTTATAACATGAAAAAAAATGACTATTGTATATATTTTTATTTTCTATTTCAATATCTACTTCTTCTATTTGAATTTTATAACATGTTATTATATTATATAATTCTTTTGATAATGATTTCAAAAAACCCATTATACTCCTATTTTAATTATATCTAATAATACATTCTTTAGATATATTACGTATGGATCTAATTTTTCCAAATCATTATTTACATCTTCTTTTAAATCTTCTTTTACAGAAATATCTATTAATTTTTGATTTATTTCTTTTATTTTTATTTCCAATTTTGTTAATTCATCTATATTGTTTATGGATTTTTCTGGTATTTTTGAAAAAATATCATCTTTTATATTTTCAATTTCTTCTAATTTTTCCATAAATGTATTTTCATATTTTTCAATATCTAATAATTTATTTGATATCTTTGATAATTCTGTATTTGTTTCAATTGAAGAACCTGGTTTTTTTAATTCATTATTTAAATTTCTACTAATTTTTAACTTTATATTACTTAATACTGATTTTATCATATCTATTTTAACATTCATATCAACTATCATTGATAATGTAATTGTATTTTTTTTATTATCTGAAACTTTAAAACCTTCAGATATATCACAATTTAAATTCATATATATTAACCATGTTAATATTATAATTATTAACACAACTAATATCCATATATATATCATTTATTTATTTGTATATTTTTTATTTAAGCACCACAACTTAAACACTCTGTTTCTTCATTTTCTTTATTATTTTTTGTATATTTCTTTCCTTCTAATGAAAATGATTGCACTCTTGCTTTTGGTCTTGTCCTTAAGTAATATATTCCTGTTTTTAATCCTTTTTTCCACGAATAAAAATGCATATTACTTAATTTTGTTATATCTGGATCATCTAAAAATATATTCATACTCTGTGATTGACAAATATATGCTCCACGATCCGCAGATTGATCTATTATCGCTTTTGGATGTAACTCATATGCTGTCTTAAATATTTTACGTATATCTTCTGGTATTTCATTTATATCTTGAACTGAACCTTTATTTTCAATTATTTTATTTTTTATATCTTTATTCCATAACTTTAATTCTATTAACTTATTTATCAAATATTTATTAATAATAAAAAATTCTCCCGCTAAAGTTCTACGATTATATATATTATTTGTAAATGGTTCAAAACATTCATTAAATCCTAATATTTGACTTGTTGATGCTGTTGGCATCAATGCTAACAATAAACTATTTCTTACACCATTCTTTTTTATTTTTTCTTTCAATTCTTCCCAATTCCATAATCCACTTGATGGTATCACATTCCATAAATCAAATTGTAATAATCCCTTTGATATAGGACTTTCATTATAACTATCATAACTTCCATATTTTTCTGATAACTCCATTGACATCGTTAATGCACCAAAATATATTGTTTCAAATATTTTTTTATTTATTTCTTTTGCTTCATCACTATCAAATGATATATTCATTAAAGCATAAACATCTGCTAATCCTTGAACACCTATTCCAATTGGACGATGACGTTTATTACTTACTTCTGTCTCTTTTAAAGGATAAAAAGTTTTATCTATTACTTTGTTTAAATTTTTTGTTACTATTTTTGATATTTTAAATAATTTTTCATAATTATATTCACCATTTTCTACATACATTGGTAATGCAATACTTGCCAAATTACATACTGCTGTTTCATTACTATCTGAATATTCTATTATCTCTGCACATAAATTTGATGATTTTATAGCACCTAAGTTTTTTTGATTACTCTTTCTATTACATGAATCTTTATAACATATATATGGTGTTCCTGTTTCTTTTTGTGCTATACAAATATTTTTCCATAAATCTTGAGCTTTTATTTTTTTTTCATATCTTTTTTCAGAACAATATTTTTCATATAATTTTTTATAATCTTCATCATAAACATCTGATAATCCTGGACATTTATTTGGACAAAATAAACACCATTCTTCATCATTTTTTACTTTTTCCATAAATAAATCTGGAATCCATAAAGCAGTAAATAATTCACGACATCTTTCGGCTTCATTTCCATGATTCTTTCTTAAATCTATAAATGATTCTATATCTGGATGAGAAGGTTCTAAATAAATTGCAAAATTTCCATTTCGTTTTCCACTATTATGAACTATTCCCATCTCTGTTACATAACTATGATTATCATGTACATTTAAATCATATACATATCCTTCAAAATTCTTCATTTTATCTATTGATTTTATTCCTGTCCATAAAACATCATCTAATTCAAAATAATTCAATATTTTTATATCACTCTTTTTATCTTTATAATCAAAAATTTCAAATAATTCATCACAATATGGAATACATACTACATTATATTTATTCTCTGATTTGTAAAAACCATCTACTAATACACCTAAACGTAAAAATAGATATTTTACATAATAACAAATATATTTCTTTGAATCATCCACATTATAAAACATACAATTATATGTATCATTTATCTTACAACCATTTGATTTTAATAATCCTTTTAAAAATATTTTTACACATTCTTTTGATAATTGTAAGAAATTCTTTATTGGTCTTACACCTTCTTGATTATTCCATTTTAAAATTGTACGATTTTTTTCAATATAACTACTATATTCTACTTTATATTTATTTAAAAATTTTATTAAATTATTTTTCATTTCATTTCCTTTATCTTTATAAAATGATACATATTGAATTCCATTCTCTGTGTATCCATTTCCTAATAAAATACCAGAATATAAGCACATAGCTTCATCACATTCTATTTCATTCTCTATTATTGGTATCGGATATCCTACATAATCAAATGTAGTTAAAGATTTTAAATCTACATATTTTGCTTTTTTATTTAAATTATTTTGCATATAATTCTTTAACTCATATACTGGTAATGATGGAACATCTGTTAAAGCATAAATTTGATGTTCTGGAGTTACATAAACTGTATCAATTGAATTATTCGTTCTTACACGATATGTATCTTTATTTATTTTTGTTACTATTTTTCTTAATACTTTATGAAATGTTCCATCTGATGTTAATACCATATCATTCTCTCTTATTTTTTCTATCTTCTTTGTACCATTTAAAGTATAAACATTAGTATCACCACGGAAA
>Ga0228650_1000057_pt1 | contig 33770 bp, 35 predicted proteins | sample 62DmetaG_FD_183171 | JGI IMG/M metagenome (GOLD analysis project Ga0228650, IMG submission 183171) | Seawater microbial communities from Monterey Bay, California, United States - 62D | ecosystem: Environmental > Aquatic > Marine > Coastal | place: USA: California | collected 2016-10-28
CCTCGTCGATGAAAAAGAAGCGGCCAATTCAACAATTGAACTGGAGGCAGACCTGACTGCATTGATAAAATCAGCGTATGAAACACAAATAAAGCTAAAAGAACAACTTGTAACCGAGCTGGAACAACAACTTGTAATCAAGACTTCTGAGGTGGATGGTAAAATACAGTCTGTTGAAAAACTTGTTTCGTTGCTGGGTGCTACCGATAACCTTCTCGCTGCGCTTGAGGCAGAGGTAAAAAAATACGCTCAGCTTAATGTCAATGGTGCGCTTGTGAATCCGCTCGCCAAAGAGAGGGTTTCGGAGCTTGAGCGAGAAGTCAGAGATCTACGGCGCGAAGTTCCTGGGTGTTAATTATTGGGTAGATTGTTTAGAAGCGATGTTTTTTTGTCGAAAGCCTTGTGGTAAAGTGCGCGCGTTAAAAACGTTATTCCGCTAGTTTGTCAATCAGGAGAAGAGCATAAATGTCTAGCATAACAATTTTAGTTTCGGTTGGTTTGTCGCTTTTAGGGCTAGTGGTCGCACTATTTTATATGAGAAAGGTTTCAGCGGTACCTGTAGACATGGGTCTCGAGACAGATGATGCTGAGAGGACTAGGTTTATACACGGCGCAATCGCTGACGGGGCCATGGCGTTCCTCAAGCAAGAATATAAATTTCTTACTATTTTTATGCTCGTATTCGGCTTAATAATAGCCGTTGCGATAGATGACGCCCACACCCCACAGTATCATGAAGGCATCTATACAATGGTTGCTTTTTTGTTTGGCGGTTTGATATCGGTTGCATCAGGATATATTGGAATGAAAGTCGCCACGCAAGGAAATGCGAGGACCACTGTATCGGCAAAACAAAGCTTAGCTGCCGCGTTTGAGGTGGCTATTAACTCCGGCGCTGTAATGGGTTTCGCGCTGGTGAGTCTCGCAGTGTTAGGGTTGGTTACTGTCTATGTTGTCATGAGCTTTTTGATGTCTGATCTTGGAGTTGAGAATAATCATATTCTCATGGAAGTAATAGCAGGATTCGGCTTGGGGGGCTCGACAATCGCCCTTTTTGCTCGCGTGGGCGGGGGAATCTTTACGAAAGCTGCTGATGTCGGTGCGGATTTGGTAGGGAAAGTAGAGCAAGGTATTCCAGAAGATGACCCTCGGAACCCCGCAGTAATCGCCGATAATGTGGGTGATAACGTTGGTGACGTTGCTGGGATGGGAGCCGATCTGTTTGGATCATGCGCGGAAAGCACTTGCGCCGCTATGGTCATTAGTGCGGTGGTATTTGCTGCTGATCCTAATGCTTTATTGTACCCGATCCTCATCAGTGCAATTGGAATTCCCATTAGTCTTCTTACGAAATTAATGGTGTCGGTTAAAAAGGAAGAGGACGTTGCTCCAGGGTTAATGAAGTTGTTGATAATCTCAAGCGCGTTGATGAGTGTCGTAATGTATTTTTTCACCGTGGCTTTGATACCCGAGAGTTTTGAAATCAATGGTGCTGAGTACTCTAATCTTGGTGTTTATTATTGCTTTCTCTCTGGTTTGATTTCAGGTTTGGCGGTGGGCTTGCTGACTGGGTTTTATACATCTGATAAGTACCGTCCTGTTCAAGAAGTTGCTGAGTCGTGCGAGACAGGAGTGGCTACTAATATTATATATGGTCTAGCTCTTGGTTATAAAAGTACGGTATTACCGTATATTTGTATCGCAATAAGCATTTTCATCTCTTGGGAGTTTGCTGGCATGTATGGAGTCGCAATCGCTTCGCTGGGGATGTTAGGCACATTAGTGGTTGCTCTCATGATAGATGCATATGGCCCGGTAGCAGATAATGCTGGAGGAATTGCGGAGATGGTCGGGTTGGATCCTGAAGTCAGGCGCCGAACGGATGTTCTTGACTCAGCAGGGAATACGACCGCTGCAATCGGCAAAGGTTTTGCTATTGGTGCGGCGATCCTTACTTCACTGGCCCTATTTGCGGCATTTATAACTATCTCGGAAACACTAAGCGGTGAACCAATCACGATGAGTTTGCTTGAGCCGATGGTTTTTACGAGTGTTTTTATCGGAGCGGTGTTGCCTTTCTTGTTTACTGCGATGACCATGAAATCGGTGGGAAAGGCAGCCTTCGCGATGATAGAAGAGGTGCGTCATCAGTTTAAAACAATCCCAGGGATCATGGAACGCACCGGAAAGCCCGATTATGCCAAGTGTGTGGCTATTTCGACTCAGGCTGCGCTTCGCGAGATGATCGCGCCAGGTGTTTTAATTATGGGTACGCCTCTGGTTGTGGGTTTTCTTTTTGGTGTTGAAGCGGTAGCTGGGGTTTTGGCAGGATCATTGGTGTGTGGCGGTGTTCTGGCGATTTCTTCATCTAATAGTGGAGGAGCCTGGGATAACGCTAAAAAGTATATAGAAGCTGGTAACCTTGGTGGCAAGGGTTCAGAAGAACATAAAGCTGCAGTTGTTGGTGACACAGTGGGAGACCCTTTGAAAGATACTTCAGGACCCTCTTTAAATATATTGATAAAATTGTCGGCGATTTTGAGTTTGGTCTTTGCGCCGTTTTTCGTTCAATATGGGGGCATTCTTCTGGGGTAAAGAAAAAAGGGCTGAAAGCCCTTTTTTTAAATTTAATGCTTTAAATTCCGAGGCCCCAATTAGTTATCTATACGACTTTCAAAGTGGTAAAGAACCCATTCCTGATAACTTGTTGTTTCGTCAATGTCTGGGTTGCGCACAGACACGTTAACGTTTCGGATACACTGGTAAATTCTGAAAGAGTCCGTATCCTCGATTATCAGGTTTCGAACAGAAGGATTAAGGGTATAATTTGAGATCTCGACGAGTTTCCAATTCTGTTCAATGCTTCGATTTACACAAGTATCGCCACTCAGGAGGTCTGGCAGTGCGATTTCGGTTTCGGCATATTTCGCCGAAGGGATTTCAAGATCAAAAAATATTGTGATTTTTCTGGTTTCTTCAGGCAGATCGATAAAATCGATTGATTTAAGCTCGATCGCTGCTAAAGATTGATTGAAAGCAACTATTCTGAGGTTGTCGCTAGTATTTTCTCCCCAAGCTGCTGAGAATAAAGCAAATTTGATTTTGGAACTTTGCTCACGGGTGCTCTCGCTTTGCGGACCTGACAAACCCATTGTGGGGGCTAGTATCAATGCAATCAGTATGTACGCTTGGGTTTTGTGTAATAATTTCATTTCTAAGTTGATATTCTTGAGTTTAAGGATTTAGACATTAGTCTGAGATGACTTGATCTTTAAGTCAAAACAAAAAAGCATTGAGACAACCAATTTATCGCTGCCTTCTCGAGGTTTTTGGAGAAAAAGTACGTGAATCAATTAAATCAAGTAAAAAAAATTATTTGTGTTGCATCCGGAAAAGGAGGAGTAGGTAAATCCACAACTGCAATAAATTTAGCTGTTGGTTTGGGCTTAGAGGGTCATAAAGTAGGCTTACTTGATGCTGATATCTACGGTCCAAGTTTACCAGTTATGATGGGGATCTCAGCAGGAACTCGCCCAGAAATTAGAGATAAGAAATTCATGGTTCCGCTTACAGCCCATGGGATAGAGTGCAATTCGATGGGTCTACTAGTTGATTCAAATACAGCTATGGTTTGGCGCGCCCCAATGATAATCTCAGCTTTTAATCAGATTCTGATGGACACCTTATGGTCCTCTCTTGACTATTTGATAATAGATATGCCTCCGGGAACCGGTGATATTCAATTAAGCTTAGCTCAAAATATTGCAGTGAATGGTGCTTTGATTGTTACTACTCCTCAAGATATCGCTTTAGCAGATGTTCGCAGAGGTGTTGAAATGTTCAAAAAAGTCGGGATTCCGATTATTGGTGTTGTTGAAAACATGAGTATGCATGTATGTAGTGAGTGCGGTCACGAGGAAGCTGTGTTTGGAACAGGAGGGGCTGATAAGCTTGCGAGCGATTATGGGATAGATGTGATCGAACGCTTACCTTTAGATGTAAAAATTCGAGAACAGACTGATAGTGGGTTGCCTGTGGTAATATCAGATAGTGGGAACGGGGTTGGAGCTTCTTATATCTCGCTGGCGAAGTCACTAAACAAAATTGTTCATAGTGATGCCTTCTGCGAAGATTCTGTTCCGGAAATTGTCATTAAAGACAATTAAAAGTTAGATTGAGTTCCGTTGATAACAAAAGTAAGTGATACGTCTTGTAAAAGTATCTGAAAATAGGGGTTTGATGTGGATGCAGTAAATGATTTTTTGATTTTTGTTGACGGTTATCTTGGAAGCGCAATTTGGTTCCCAGCGTTACTGTTATCGACCGGCGTATTTTTCACTCTATATCTTAAATTCCCTCAGATTAGGTATTTTCGACATGCGATTTCGATAACAACCGGCCGGTTTGATAAGTCTGATGCTGCAGGAGACACAACTCATTTTCAGGCTTTGGCAACAGCGCTATCGGGTACTGTTGGTACAGGAAATATCGGAGGAGTAGCTTTGGCTCTTCATCTTGGAGGTCCCGCTGCATTGTTCTGGATGTGGGTAACCGCTTTTTTCGGAATGACATCCAAGTTTGTCGAGGTTACCTTGTCGCATAAATACCGAGAGAAAACTCCAGACGGTTCAATGGCTGGCGGCCCCATGTACTACATGGAGAAAGGTTTAAACGCTAAGTGGTTAGCGGTCCTTTTTGCATTGGCAACTGTTTTGAGCTCGTTTGGCACAGGTAGTTTACCGCAGATTAATAGCATAGCAGCTGGGTTGAAGAGTACGTTTGACATTGAGCCAATCGTGACGGCATGTTTTCTTTCGGTCTTGCTCGCGCTTGTCATTATCGGTGGAATAAAAAGAATTGCAATGTTTGCCGCTGCCGTAGTGCCGAGCATGGCTATTATTTATTTGATTGGAGCGTTCGCTGTTATTTTGCCAAATTTAGAAAACATTATACCGTCGTTTGCTTCGATTTTTGCCGACGCTTTCAGTGGCTCCGCTGCGACCGGCGGATTTCTTGGGGCTACCTTCGCATATGCTTTTGATAGAGGTGTGAATCGAGGGTTATATTCGAACGAAGCGGGGCAAGGATCTGCACCTATTGCTCATGCGGCAGCTAAAACAGACGAAGCAACAGACGAGGGAATGGTTTCTATCTTGGAGCCTTTTATAGATACTATTGTTATATGTACGATTACGGGATTGGTGATCTTGTCGTCTGGAGTCTGGAACGAAAAATTCGATAATCAGTTTCAACGTGCTGACATGGTATTTGTTGCAGGAGCTTACGATCAGTCTGATCGAGATGATATTAATAGTATCTCCGCGATGCTCAATGGCACTGCGACCTCCGCACAAGAATATTCTGGCAAGATTTCGCTGGTCGAAGGCGCTGCCCAGAACAAAGAGGATTTTACTTTAATAAATTCTCGATCTTTTGCTGAGAACATTCGGTTTAGCATTAATGATAAACCATTCAGCGGTGAGGTTTTTATCACTGATGGTCGTTTAGATAATCCGGATATAGTCGTGAATGGTAAATCATTGATACATTCCGTACCGTTAACTACCGTGGCTTTTACGAGGGGCTTTTTTGGAGCTTTCGGTCAGTATATTGTGGCTATAGGCTTGATGCTTTTTGCTTTTTCAACTGCTATAGCATGGTCATATTATGGTGATCGAGCGATGACTTATTTGTTTGGTCCTCAATCGGTGACGCCGTATCGCGTCGTCTATGTGGTCGCATTTTTTTATGCAGCTTTGGCGGACACGACTATTGTTTGGAATCTTGCGTTAATCACCATAGTTCTAATGACAGCTCCGAATCTCATAGGCATCCTTGTCATGCACAAGGAAATGAGAAAAACTGTAGCAGACTATTGGTCTCGAAAACGGTAAATTTGGCACTGCGCGATTTCATGAATGATTTTTATTTATAGCTGTTATGGCGGAAGGTGCAATGGAATTTCCTCCGAGGTTTAAGCGGAGGTATTTGGCCAACTTCTTTTTATGTATTTCTTGTTTTTCGAGAGGGGTTCTTTTCCAATTACGCCATAGATGCCTCAATTGCTTGCGATCAAGTATAGGGTATGCTTGAGCAACTTGATGTATTGCGCTCTCGCCCTCCTTTAATATTCTGTTCACTACATTCTTTTGAATTTCTTCGACAGCTTCCTCGTATTTGAATTTTTTCGGCGCGGTTTTTATTGCCTCAAAGGAATGCTGCAGTTTATCAAAATCGAAGTCCCGCATAAGTTTTCCAATATATTGTAGTTGCCTTTTCTGTGCTCCATGACTATTACCTAATCGTTTATACTCTATGAGGGCTCGTAATAACCTTTCGTCAAGTTCGATTTTCGCGAGGTCGCTTTCTTTTAGTTTTGATAATTTTCTTCCAAGCTCTTGCTGATTTAAGGCGATCTTTTTCTTGATTGTTTTGCTCGGGCGAATATTTAGGCTGGTTTTCTCAAGATCTGTCATTGAACGCCTCTGTCGCGGAATTGAACTAACTTTTTCCCTTTACAGGTAAAAAAGGTTTGCTAAACCCAAAAAAGTGAAAAATCCAACAGAATCGGTTACCGTAGTGAGTACTACCGATCCGGCAAGGGCAGGATCAATTTTGAGCTTATCAAGCGCTAGCGGAAGATATGCACCTGCCAGAGCTGCAGAAATAATATTTACAGCCAAAGCACACGCTATAATCAGGCTTAGATCGGCGTCTTTATACCAAAAGTAAGTGATTCCGCCTATTACCGTAGCCCATATGCTTCCGTTTATGCTTGCGGCGCCAAGTTCTCTTATCATCAACCAACGCTGGTTTCGCAATGTTAAATGACCCAACGCTAAGCTGCGAATCATGAGCGTTAATGTTTGAGATCCGGCTACACCTCCCATGTTAGCAACGATTGGCATTAAAACTGCTAAAGCGACGGCGGAATCTAAAGTATCTTGAAATAAGTAGATTACTGCAGACGCAAAAACAGCTGTTGTTAAATTTACTCCAAGCCATGAAGCCCTCCTTCGAGCCGTTTTGATGACGGGGGCAAACGTATCGTCCTCCTCATCAAGACCTGCCATGCTCATAAGTGAGTGTTCGGTGCTGTCTCGAATTACGTCGACAATGTCATCAATTGTTATCCGTCCAAGTAGTTTATTGTCGCCGCTTATTACTGGTGCTGAGACCCAGTCATATCTTTCAAAAAGTTGTGCGACTTGTTCTGAATTCATATCGACATCAACTCCTTTGACGCCATTCAGCATAAGTTCGCTTGCCATAGTGTTTGGGTCTGAAACAAGCAAAGTCCGCAGAGGGATGGCTCCCATATACTCGTCTTTGCGATTAACGACGTACAGACTGTCTGTCATTTCGGGGAGTGTATCGTGCCGCCGAAGATATCTAAGTATCAATTCCACTGTATGCGCAGGGCGGACAGTGATGGTGTCAGTATTCATCAGTCCTCCTGCGGTATCTTCATCGTACGAGAGCACTGTTTCAACTCGACTTCGATCTTGCTCATCCATTGCAGATAAGACTTGTGAGGTGATTTTTTGAGGAAGTTGTTGAAGGATATCAACTAAATCATCAGTTGCCAGACCCTCTGTCATCTCGGCGACTTGTTTTGCATTCAGTTCTTTTAGGAATTCGTTTTGAATATCTTCGTTAAGATATTGAAGTACTTCACCTTCTGTATCTTTCTCGATTAATTCCCATAAGACGCTCCTTGTTTTGGGGGGGGAAGACTCGAGTAAATGAGCGATACCTGCTGTTGATAGGTTTCTCATCATTTGCTGCACTTGAAAGAAAGAGCCGGAATCCAGTGCCATGGTTACGGCGAGAACGGGGTCGTTTTGTATATTCGGTTCTTTAGTTACTGACATTTTCGTGACTCAGATTTGTGATACATAGCCTTTCATATTGTATCGGGAATAAGAAAAGTCACCAAAAAGTGTTCAGCTTTTAATAATCAGACCGAAGCTAATATGTTGCCAAAATGAACTAAGCTCGATAATCGCTTCGTTGTGAATTTTCAACGAGAGAGAAGTCTACCTTTTTATTGTTCTTATCCCTATAAAATTCTGCGCACAAAGGATCCTTAGTTGTTTTTAGTTATTGGCTTCTGGCCAAAAATAGAACGGTTCGCTGTATAATGCCTGTTCTTGATCAAGTCATTATTGTGACATTGTAAAGGTCTTCGTTGTCGAATGTTTGACGTGCCATGAAGCAAAAATCGTCATCGTTTAGTAATTTGGCAATTTCAGCTAGTGTATTATCGTGCTGTTTGTCATTCGAGTTCGGCGCCACTAATGCAAAAATTAAATCGACAGGCTGTCCATCGCTCGCTCCAAAGTCTATTGGGTTTTCAAGCGTGATCAATGACCCCGTTATTTTAGTGCACGCTGCAATCTTACAGTGGGGTATGGCTACACCTTTACCTAAGCTGGTTACGCCGAGACGCTCTCTTTCAACGAAACTGCAAAAAACGGTGTCAGCGTCAAGGCTTTTGTTGTCTGTAGCGATAATGTTACTTATCGTGCTTAATAATCTTGTTTTGCTTGTTACGCTTATTTTATTGTGACAACGCTTTGGGGTGAGGATTTCTTCAATAATCATATTCAGGAAAACCTTTTATCGTCGCTTGCTAAAGTGAGGAGGCTATCTAAGTCGCTTGCGTTCATTTGACGGAGGAATCATAAGAGCTTCTCGATATTTTGCTATTGTTCTCCTTGCTACATGTATCCCTCTTTGCTTTAAATTTTCTGTGATTTTTGAATCGCTGAGAGGTTTAGTGCTATCTTCGGATAGGATCAGTTTTTTGATTATCGCTCTGATTGCCGTTGACGAGCGCTCTCCACCGTCAACCGTTGAAACATGGCTTGAAAAAAAATACTTTAGTTCAAAATTGCCTTGTGGCGTATTCATGTATTTTTGGGTGGTTACGCGAGAAATTGTAGATTCATGCATACCGATAGCGGTGGCGATATCATTCAACACCAAGGGCTTCATTGCTTCATCTCCATGCTCAAGAAAGCCTTGCTGACGCTCGACAATTTCCACTGATACTTTCATCAACGTTTCGTTTCTACTCTGTAGGCTTTTCATAAACCATTTAGCTTCCTGCAGATTGTTCTTTAAATAGGTGTTATCTTCACTTGTATCAGTTTTGCGGATTAAAGCTGCGTATTCAGCATTTATACGTATTTTTGGTGCTATTTCTGGGTTTAGCTCTACTCTCCACTGACCCGACTGAATATCTTTTTTCACGAGAACGTCGGGGATTATATAATTAGATGGACGAGGAGAAATATCTGACCCGGGCCGCGGGTTTAAGTTCTCAATTACTCCGATCGCTGCTGCTAGCGAGGATTCTTTTATCCGTAATCGGCGCATTATTTGAGCGTAGTCACGATTGCCCAATAATTCTATGTGTTCACCTATAATCTTTTTTGCATTTAAAACGGTGTTGCATTGACTCATTTGATCGAGCTGCACTAACAAGCATTCAGAGAGAGTTCTATAGGCAACACCAAGTGGGTCAAATCTCTGAATTCGATGAAGAACCGCTAAGACCTCGTCCGTCTCTATCCTATCGGTTTCGTCCTCTCCTTCGGAGTGGCAGCTTTTAGCTATACTTTCAATGTCCGAGGTTAAGCAGCCGTTGGCATCTATTGCATCAATAATGATTTCGCCAATGGCGTTATCACGATCTGACAAATGCGTGAGATTGAGTTGCCACCGCAGGTGATCTTGAAGGGTATCTTCTGAGCTATCTCGAGACTCAAAATCATAATCTATATTGCTCGATGATGAATGACTATTATAGGAATCTTTGAAGCTGTCATCCCAAGCTGAGTCTTCCGTATTTTGTTGCAACCAATCGTCTGAGCTAGTGTTTTCATCAGTGGAGGTAGATTTGTTTTCAACTAACTGATTTATAGAGTTATCTAGATTTTCTTCGAGCGTACCCCTTGCAGAAAGATCTGTGTTTTCAGTGATAGCGTTTTCACCATCGCTGCTGCTTTCGTTACCCTCCTCTGCTAGCTCAAGCATAGGGTTGCTTTCTAACACTTCGTGAATCTCGTGCTGAAGGTCTAATGTGCTGAGTTGGAGAAGACGAATTGCCTGTTGTAGCTGTGGTGTCATGGTCAATTGCTGACCAAGTTTTAATTGCAAAGAAAGTTTCATTTTTTACTTTTACCCGCAGCTATTTGCAAAATCCTTGGGCTTTCCAGTCCGCTGTTCGAGGCAGAACGAGTTTTTGACTTGGAACATCGGATTTTTTTTCTCATTACTTATATCGTCGAGGGAAAGTAAATTTTTAGCAAAAATGTTGTTCGTCTCGGTATGTGCAAGTGTGTTCTTGCACAATTAAAACAATGTTTACATGCGAAAATCTGAGCCAAGATAGACCTGTTTAACCTGCTGATCATTTACAATGCTTTCAGAGTCACCCTCGGCGATTATTTCACCTGCGTTAACTATGTACGCTCTATGGCAGATGTCAAGGGTGTCTCTGACATTATGATCCGTGAGAAGTATTCCAATATCTCTTTTGCTTAAGTGGTTAATGATTTTCTTTAAGTCATTAACAGAAATAGGGTCTACCCCTGCGAATGGCTCGTCTAACAGCATATAACTTGGGTTCGTAGCAAGAGCTCGAGCAATCTCAGTCCGTCTTCTTTCTCCTCCAGATAAACTCATACCGAGTGTATCCCGCAAGTGGGATATTCTGAATTCCTCGAGCAATAATTCGAGCTCGTTAAACCGTGATTTTTTCGTAAGATCTTGGCGCATCTCTAGAATGGCCATAATATTGTCTGCGACTGATAAAGTGCGAAATATTGAGGAATCTTGGGGCAAGTAACTCAACCCTTGAATAGCTCGTTTATGCATTGAAAATTTAGTTAGGTCTTCCCCATTTATTTTTATTTCCCCAAAGTCGGCTTGAACCATACCAACAATCATGTAAAAACATGTAGTTTTTCCGGCTCCGTTGGGGCCGAGTAATCCAACAATTTCTCCTCTCTTTACTCTAATCGAGATGTCGTGAACAACTATTCGATTCTTGTACGATTTTTTAAGATTTGAAGCATTTAGCATTTGCTATTCCTTCGAGGACTCCAGCTCGCCTTTGCAAGGGCCCTCGGCTTCGCGAATAAGGTCTAATTCTGCTGCATAAATTATCGCCGCACATTGCATATTCGCGCTTGGCGATTGGAGGGTGGCGTTGCCCACTAGTGTTATAAGACTAATAGCATTAGTTGAAGTGTCGCCGGTTTCTTTATCAATACTGAGGGAGGCGCTTGTTCCTGATGCTAGGTCATTAGAGAGGCCGATTCGCTGTTGATAGTGCACCGGTTGGCCCTCAACTAAAATTTTTTGTAACTCTCCGGTGCTGACAAGATACTCAATGACAGCGAAATCTCCTTTGACTTTCATTGTGCCTTGACTGATTTCGACGTTGTCTTCCATTTCGATTATCCGTGAATCCCCTATAATTTTCATACTAGATTTTCCGTTAGCACTCCAAATCACTTTGTCATTGATACTTATTTCGGCGGCGTAAAGATGGGTGCTTGTCCAGGATATTTGAAAAAGGTAAAAGGATAGAGCTACAAGACTAAAAGCTTGAGTTTGCATGTGCACCTCGATTTTTGCTCAAAAATTCCAAGTTGTTATTTTCTAGGTCTGCGAATAAGCCTTTGGCTGTATGATTAATCTGATAACCTGCCACGCTTGCCTCGAGTTTGGTAGAGACTGTTTTTTGAATCGAGTCGAAGTATAGTTCTTCGGTTGTTACAGTCAACGCCGTTGTCATTCCGCTTAATTCTTCAAGAATTACCCCGCTCGAAAACTGTATGCCCGCGATGCTTTTGTTTGCCAGAAGGCTCTCGCTTTTTTCAAGACTGGCTTTTTGAGATGTTATTCTCCAAGTTTGAATTCCACAGTTATATATCATGATTTTGGGAAGTGTCATCGCAATTTTCGAATTACTGAGTTGTGTTTGTTTGGTCGCGTTAATTCTGTAAATAATGTTGCCTGAAGAATCGTAGAAGGTGCTTTGAATACCCTCTGCCTGCGATTGAAAACTAATGACTCGGTTTTGATGCTCGCCCGGGTTTTTATTATTGTAACTTTTCTGAGTTGGAATCTGTTTGAGTCCAAGAGCAATCATTATCAGCATGCCAATAATCAGAATTTCTGATTTGACATATTTTGTTATTTTCTTTGAAATTTGAATCATTCGCGTTTAGAAAGGATAAAATCAATCATTTCACGGACGGCACCTGCGCCCCCTGATTCTGATGTAATTGTATGTGAAACTGCTTTAGCTGAAGCATGACCTTTAGGTACGGTAATCGACAAGCCTACTTTTTTAAGCACGGGGAGATCAGGAACATCGTCGCCTGCATATGCAATCTCGGCATAGGGAATGCCAGTTTCGTGGCTGATATCTGCAAGGGCGCTTTCCTTATCCAAACAACCCTGTTTCACGATTTTTATGCCGAGTTCAGCGGCCCGTGAACTTACAATTTTCGACTTTCTTCCGGTTATTATTCCAATCTGAAGTTGCTTCGATATTGCGATTCGGATTCCTTGACCGTCCAGCGTATTAAAAGTTTTGTATTCGTCGCCAGAATTTGATAGGTAAAGCAGTCCATCAGTTAGAATTCCATCAACGTCAAGAAGGAGCATGCGTATAGATGAGGCTCGATTTTCTAAATCTTCGATGCTAATTGGGTGGGTTCGCTCAAAATTCGGAGTCATAGTGTTTCTCAAACAACGTTTGCCGTTAAAAGGTCATGCATTTTAATGAGGCCGGTTAACTGGGCAGGTTGGTCCATAACTATCAGTACGTATACATTTGAGGATTGCATTATTGCAGCGGCTTCGGCAGCTAACGCTGTTGACTTGATGTGTTTGAAATTTCTCGAAAGCACATGACTGATCGATGTTTCGTGAAGGTCAATCCCACTATCGATCGAACGGCGAAGGTCGCCATCAGTAAAGACCCCAATAAGTTTATCATTGTCGTCGACAACAGTTGTGAGACCAAATCCTTTAGTGCTAATTTCGAACAAGGCATCGGCTAAAGAGGTTTTGGCGTTAGTTTTTGGAAGCGCCTCACCACTTTGCATCACGTCACTAACCCTTATTAGAAGCTTGCGACCGAGGTTGCCCCCAGGGTGCGAAAAAGCGAAGTCATCTTGAGTAAAACCTCTTGCCTCAAGTAAAGCCATAGCTAATGCGTCACCCATAACTAAAGCGGCAGTGGTACTCGATGTTGGAGCTAAACCAAGAGGGCATGCTTCTTCAGAAATGCTCACATCTAAGTTTGCAGATGCTGCTTTGGCGATCTCGGAGTTTGGGTCGCCACTTAGTGTGATAAGGGGAGTTTTCTTTCGTTTAAGAATCGGCAATAGATCAATAATTTCCTCTGTTTTTCCTGAGTTTGAGATCATGATAACCACATCGTCCGAAGCTATCATGCCTATATCACCATGACTCGCTTCGGCCGGATGGACAAACATTGCTATTGTTCCTGTGCTTGCTAGAGTTGCGGCTATTTTTCGGCCTACATGCCCAGATTTTCCCATACCAATGACAACAACACGGCCTGTGCTGGCCAAAATGATTTCGCAAGCTTCTTCAAACTTGTGGTCGAGACGCCCCAGTAGGTCGCTGACAGCTCTTAGCTCAATACTTATGGTCCTTTTGGCGGAATTTATCCGATCGGTTTCGCTCATGATGTAGGTTTTTCCAACGATTCAGTTTTGCTTTGACTGTGGTATAGATTGCTAATCTTTCAGAATTAGAGTTCATGTAAAACCAGCATAAACCACCCTAAATATGTCAGGATGAATGTAGCGCCGGCGAGCCGGCCAACTTTTTTATTGGCGTAGACACCATAATAACAGAAACCTGACAAAAGCAACGTAACAAAAAGCATCAACATGTAGTCTCGGTACAAAACTGTGGATTCAATAGTGCTCGGGCTTAAGACACCAGGAAAAGGAAGAACGGCTAAAATATTTAGAACATTGGAACCGACGACATTTCCAAGCGCAATTTCATATTTCCCTTTACGAATGCAGCTCAAAGATGTGGCGAGTTCAGGTAGGCTTGTGCCCCAAGCTATAATAGTAAGACCCACAATTACATCAGGCACCCCAACAGCATTTGCAATACTCGTTGCAGCAGCCACAACGATTTTTGCGCCTACGATTAAAAGGGTAATGCCCAGTAAAATATAACCACATGCGAAAAATACTTCACCTACGCTAAAGCTTGGAGTGCTCGTAATTAAATAGCTGTCTTTTTTTTGTCGAAAAATTTTAAAGCTAGTGAGCAGAATAATTAAACAGAGGAAAAAAGCATCAAGAAGACCGAGATACAAGTCGAAAAATAAAGCGCCAGTTATCACAGTGACGAATAATAAAAACGGCAATTCTTGCTTTAGGAGCACCGGAGGCGTTTTTATCGGTACGATAAGGATTGTTAACCCAAGTACGATTCCTATATTAAATAGATTAGAGCCAAGGGTGTTGCCAATCGCGAGGTCCGGTTGTTGATTAAGGGCAGCGACTGCTGATGAGAATATTTCTGGTGCGGATGTGCCGAAAGCTACTACTGTCAAACCTATAATGAGAGGGGAAATGCCAAAGATCTTTGCCAGAGACGACGCGCCTACAACAAATCTGTCTCCTCCCCAGATTAGTCCTGCGAACCCAATAAAAATCAACATAATATTGAAAAGCATAAATGCAGTCTCGTTGTTCTGGGGTCGTAATTTCTGTTAGAAGCTGGCCAGTGATTAGTTGGCGGCGATATGGCTACGAATCTTGCCTAATTTAATGTGGGTCTGTTCAGTTTTGCAAGTATTAATTCAATGCTAGAAGCTTTTGAGTTAGTATTCTTGCCTAATGCAGCTTTGTTATTTTGCTACCATTAAAGTTCCAGTTTTTATTCTATAAAGAGGAAAAGCGAATGAGACTAATTTTAAGAATGCTTAAATTCGTGTCGATGTTAGTTGTTTCAACTGTGTATATGAGTTCATTACAAGGTCAGAGTATGAGCGCTCTCGAAACGGCGAAACTGGGTGTAAATACTTTGCTTGAGACAGCGATTGACTCAAAAAGTCTTTTTCTGACTGATCGAGAGCAGTATTTTGAAGAAATTGAATCAGTTCTGGAGAGTTTCGTTGATTTTAATGCAGTTGCAAGAGTCGTAATGTCTCGTTTTGATGATCAAGCGACTGAGGATCAAAGGACTAGGTTTGCTGATATTCTAAAAAGTTCGTTAACTCGGTTTTATGGTGCTTCGCTTGTTTCGTATCAGGGTGAAGAACTAATCTTTCTGCCGCAAGAGGAAAAAGAGTCGAATCCCCGTGACGATGTGGTGGTGAGTATGGAATTAACAGGTGGCTCAATGGAATTGCAGCTACAGTACCAAATGTTTATAAATGATTCGGACGATTGGAAGCTAAAGAATTTAAGTCTTGCCGGAATTAATTTAGGTAGGCAATATTTCGCACAATTTTCGGCGCTAATGACGGAGCATGGTAACAATATTGATTCCGTGCTAAATAACTGGAAGTAAACGAGGAAAAATTAAGTGGATTCACAAGCATTATATGCAATTTTAGCTGAGGCTTTGCCAGAGGCTGAGTTGAAGATAAATGGAGGTGAAGGTAAGTATTCTGTATCAGTCGTAGGCTCAGTCTTCGAGGGACTGACCTCGGTGAAGAGGCAGCAATTCATCTATCAATTTATTAATGAGCATATTAACAGTGGCGAAATACACGCCGTGACGATGCAACTACAAACACCCTCGGAAAAGCTTGTTAGCGAGCCGACATGAGTCTGCATATGCATACCTGTGAGAATGCTAGCGATGGATAAGTTGATTATTGAGGGAGGTGTGCGCCTAGATGGGGAAATTCGTATTGCTGGCGCCAAGAATTCCGCATTGCCGATCATGGCTGCAACATTACTTGCAAAAAGTCGAGTTGTTATACGGAATCTTCCTCATTTATTCGACATTACGACAATGTTGGAATTGCTCGGCTGTATGGGCGTTCAGCCAATTGTAGATGAAAAGTTAAACGTTGAGATTGACAGTAGCACAATTCACAGTTTTAGTGCCCCCTACGAGCTGGTAAAAACTATGCGAGCCTCGATATTGGTTCTGGGGCCATTGCTTGCCCGCTACGGGCAGGCCGAAGTTGCTCTTCCGGGAGGGTGCGCGATTGGGAGTCGGCCAGTTGATTTACACATAAACGCCCTTCGTTCGATGGGCGCCGACATTAGAGTTGAAGACGGTTACGTAAGAGCTAAAGTTGACGGAAGATTGAGAGGTGCACACTTGTTTATGGACATGGTGACAGTTACTGGCACCGAGAATGTAATGATGGCTGCTTCTTTAGCCGTCGGAAAAACCGTTATCGAAAATGCGGCGAAGGAACCAGAAGTGATCGATCTAGCCGAGTGCTTAATTGCTATGGGTGCTCAGATTGAGGGTCATGGCAGTGATACAATCGTTATCGAGGGGGTCGCGGAGCTAACCGGTTGTACTTACTCAGTTATGCCAGATCGAATCGAGACAGGAACTTATCTAATTGCGGCGGCGGCAACCTGTGGCCGTATAAAGGTAAAAGATACTCGGCCAGATATCTTAGAGGCAGTATTACTAAAGCTTGAACAAGCAGGAGCTGATATAGAGGTCGGAGAAAATTGGATTGAGTTGGAAATGGGGGGGCGCAGGCCGGAAGCGGTGTCGTTAAGAACAGCCCCGTATCCGGCTTTTCCGACAGATATGCAGGCACAATTTACAGCCCTTAATACGATTGCAATGGGTTCAGGTTCGATAACCGAGACAGTGTTTGAGAATAGATTTATGCATGTGCATGAAATGAGTAGGATGGGTGCGCGTATAAAAGTTGAGGGTAATACCGTTTTTGTTGATGGAGTAGATGCTTTAAAAGGAGCTCCTGTGATGGCCACAGATCTTCGTGCCTCTGCTAGCCTGATAATTGCCGGTTTGGTCGCCAAAAGTCAAACTAAGGTTGACAGAATATACCATATTGACCGCGGATATGAGTGCATTGAAGAAAAGCTTCAATTACTCGGAGCGAAAATACGCCGAGTTCCTGCTTGAGCATTTCGAGGGTCGTTTTAGTGGTAAAATTTAAAGTGTTCAATGGAAGGAACGGTGAGTAAAAAGCTGAGCAGCGAAAATATTGTGATAGCCTTGACCAAAGGACGGATCTTAAAAGAGGTGTTACCGCTTTTTGCATCTGCCGGGATCATTCCTGCGGAGGATATTGCTAAAAGTCGGAAGCTAATTTTTGACACGAATCTACCAAATCTTAGGCTTATGATTATTCGTGGAGCAGACGTCCCAACATACGTTGAGTTTGGGAGTGCTGATATAGGAATTGTTGGAAAAGATGTGCTCGTCGAGTACGGGGCTGAAAGATTTTATGAGCCGCTCGATCTTAAACTCGCAAAGTGCCGTTTAATGACAGCAGAGCCGAACCCTTCGATTGATAAGACTGACAAAAGTCAACGAACTAGAGTGCGCGTGGCAACAAAATTTACCAGGATAACCAGTGAATACTTCGCCTCTAGAGGAGAACAAGTGGACTTGGTAAAGCTCAATGGCGCCCTTGAATTGGCGCCCTCGCTAGGTTTGGCCGATGTGATTGTAGATATTGTTGACAGTGGAATGACATTGAAGGCGAATGGCCTTGAAGCCAAAGAGGTTGTCTTGGAGGTAAGTTCCAGGGTGATAGTTAACAAGGGCTCAATGAAAATTAAGAATTCACAGATCCGAAAAATTTTAACTCAACTCTCAGAGAAGGTTGGATCGGATTACAAATGAGAAATTTGAGGAAAGATACGTGCCCATTGACGCTTTTCGCCCTGATCATTTTAGATTAGATAGTTCAGATCCAAACTTTTCTTCGATGCTCGAAGAGAGGCTTTTACGCACCATGATTCTGGATCCTGACGTGGTCGCTTCAGTTGCGTCGATAATTTCCGCGGTTCGACGGGATGGCGATAATGCTTTGCTTAAATACACCAGCCAGTTTGACGGATTATCTGCGAGCGCGATGGACGAGTTGCGAGTTTCCTCGCGCGAAATGCAGCAATGCTTGAATGACTTAGACTCAATCCAGAGATTAGCTCTGGAAAAGGCAGCCGCTCGAATTCACAAATACCACGAAAGGCAAAAACAAACTTCTTGGCAATTTTCTGAGGAAGATGGTTCGTATTACGGTCAAAAGGTGACCCCTTTAGATCGAGTCGGCATTTACGCTCCTGGCGGCAAAGCAAATTACCCGTCTTCTATTCTAATGCTTGGGATTCCAGCGCGGGTTGCTGGTGTTAAAGAAATTGTAGCAACAGTTCCAACAGCATTTGGGCCCGAGGGGCGCCTAGTATTTGCGGCCGCCGCCCTCGCAGGAGTTACCGAACTCTATACTGTCGGGGGTGCGCAAGCAATAGCTTCTTTGGCTTATGGCACGCAATCAATTCGGAAGGTTGATAAAATTGCGGGTCCGGGTAACGTTTTTGTGACTGTAGCAAAAAAATTAGTCTTTGGTGAAGTTGGAATAGATATGATTGCAGGTCCGTCAGAACTGACAATCATCTGCGATGGAAACACACACCCTGATTGGGTAGCTATGGATATGTTTTCACAAGCAGAGCATGATGAAAATGCTCAGTCAATCCTAATAAGTCCAGATGGTGAATTTTTAGATCGAGTCGCTGAGAGTATTTATAAACTTTTGCCTAAAATGAAACGAAAGGATGTTATCTCGGCTTCCCTTTCGGAGAAGGGAATGCTTATAAAAGTCCCTGATCTTGAAACTGCTGCGATTGTGAGTAATGAAATAGCGCCAGAGCATCTCGAGCTTTCAGTTGAAAAACCAGAAGCCCTTTTGAGCAAGATTCGTCACGCAGGGGCTGTCTTTCTGGGCCGATATAGCCCAGAGGCTTTGGGTGATTATTGCGCAGGCCCGAGTCACGTGCTGCCAACCTCCGGAACCTCAAGATTCTTTTCCGCCCTGGGTGTTTATGATTTTCAAAAACGCACTTCTATTTTAAGCTGCTCCAGAAATGGTGCGATTGATCTCGGACCAATTGCGATGACCCTTGCGGAAAGTGAGGGACTCGAGGCCCACTCCCTGTCTGCTGCCTACAGATTAAATTCCCCAGCGACTGAATAAGGCTACTCGATAACGAAGGCCTGTCCGAAGCCAAGCGTGATCGGAACTTTAATAATATTGCCAGTTCGGTAAACTTCGAGAGTCACATCTTCTGTCGGTTTTTTTTTTCTAATTTCTTGCATGATGTTGCGTTCGTCTAAAGCAAGGGTTCTACCAACTTTTGTAATGACATCGCCAGGATAGATGCCGGCTCGCTCGGCTGCACTCCCTGAGTCAACACTCTCAACAAGCATGCCTCGAATGTCATCTCTCCCAAAAAACAGCTGGCTTGAACGTTGGTCCAAGGCCTCTCCTGTAACGACTCCTAGGTATCCATGATTGCCTTCGATGGCTTCTGCAATCATTGCATTCATTGAGTCGATAGCGAAATGTGCTGGGGTCGCGAAACCAATTCCTTCAAAGTTCCCTGACTCGGAAAGAATTGATGAATTTATTCCTATCAGTTCACCAAATCTGTTGATAAGAGCGCCGCCAGAGTTTCCAGGGTTAATCGCTGCGTCAGTCTGAATTGCGCCAATATTTTTGGGATCTGACAAATCTAAAGCGCTTATTATACCTTGAGAGACGGATTGGCCTATATTTCTTGGATAACCGATCGCAAAAACAATATCTCCGACGTCTGATAGTTTTTCATCCCCAATGGAGATCGAATTTAAGTCATCTAAATTGATGTGTAAAACAGCAAGGTCATTTGGTTCATCCCACGCTATAACTGTTGCCTTTGTTCTTCGGCCGTCGCTTAAGGTCACTTCTGCGTCAAAAGCATCAAAAAGCGTAGCCACGACATGGAGCTTAGTTAGAATAAAACCCCGAGGACTTATTATTACTCCAGATCCGAGGCTTTCTGTTTCTTTGAGGTACAGATTAACTTTATCTTGAGCTGTTCTCTCGATGGAGCCAATATTTACGCTTGTTGCATTGATGCTCACAACCGAAGGCGCTGCTTTTTTAATTGCAGTAGAAAAGGGGATTGCGTTGTTTTGTGGTAACCGACGGAGCTCAGAGATAACTTCGTACTGAATCAACAAAAGCGCAATCAAAATCCCACTAAAGACTGGCCATGCCAAAAACTGATAGGTATTTTTTAGAATTTTTTTCATTTGACCCTGTTTCTTTCACTTTATTCAATTCAAGAACTGTTTGAATTCGTCTCAGAAACTTTTTTGCTACCTCCAATTCCGTAGTCCTCTGCTAGTGCTCCTTTCGAATTAGGCTCTTCTTTTGGAGCGTAATCCCTGGGAGGCAACAACGACGCTGTGTCGTTATTTGGTTCTGTCTCATCGAACATTGCATCCGTCCCTGTTGGAATAATTTTTTGGGCTATTTCGTTGTCGCACAGTTCCTGAGCTCCGCTTGCGAGCTGCTGATAAACATCGCGGTAGCTTTCTGTCATGTGATGTATTAGGTCTGCTGTTATATTAAAATGTTCATTAACCCCTTCGCGGTAACGCTTCTGTTTGAGTTTCTCGTCAATGATTTGTTTTTCGAGAGATTTAACTCGAGAGATACTTAAATCAAAGCGCTTCGAGAACAATAACCCTAGGAGTATTCCGAAGACGAAGCTTATCGATATTGCAAACCAAAACATTTGATTACAAACCTCTCAGAAAATTGTCAATTAATTTGCAGTAGACAGTGGATGCTATCCTGGGTGTAGTATAGCGTTATGGTCTAAGGGTTTAGAAGTGCGATCACCAACAAATTTTGAGTAAAGGTCACGATATTGGGAAAAATCACTACTGAAGGGAATAAGTTGCTCTTTGATAGGTACAGAGAGGATTGTCGCAAGGGCCTTTTGCGTGCTGATAATGAACAGGAAAAACTTATTCATAAGCTCGATCTTTTAAGAAACGCCATTGATGGTAAAAATCAATCGAATTTCTTCTTCAGGTGGAAACCGGTGTCGCGTAGTTCACGCGGTCTATATATCTGGGGAGGTGTGGGTCGGGGTAAAACATATATGATGGATCTTTTTTTTGATGGGCTGCAGAGCAAACTTAAAAAGCGAACTCATTTCTATAGATTTATGCGAGATGTGCATCAACGAATGTCTATGCTTGAGGGAGAAAAAAACCCGTTGCAAAGAGTGGCTTCAGATCTTTCAAAGGAATTTCAAACGCTTTGCTTAGATGAATTTTTTGTCGAGGACATTGGGGACGCAATGTTGCTTTTAGGCTTAATGGAAGGGCTTATTAAAAATAACGTAGTCATTGTCACGACCTCCAATCTTGAGCCCTCTCGTTTGTATTTCAATGGATTGCAGCGCCAAAGGTTCCTCCCAGCGATTGCCTTACTTCAGACAGCGCTCGATGTCCACGAGCTAGGAAATGGCGAAGATTTTCGCATGAGCACTTTTTCTGACGCGGAATTGTACTTGTGTCCTCATGGGCCGGGTGTTGAAAAAAAATTTTCAGCTTTTGTGCGCGAATTGGCCCGTGGGCATGTACTTGCACTAAAACAAAACGCTGTGATTGAGATAAATGGGAGAGACATGCTTTGTCGAGAAATTGGGAAAGATATTGTATGGATCGAATTTTCAGTGCTTTGCGAAACCCCGAGGAGTTCTGCTGATTACGTTGAGTTGTCGAATCTATTTCATAGTGTTTTAGTGAGTAATATCCCTCGGTTAACAGATGCTAAGTCAGAGGCTACTAGAAGATTTATCGCATTGGTCGATGGGTTATACGATCGCGGTATAAAAGTTTTGATGTCTGCTGCGGTACCAATACCAGATTTGTATTGTGGACAAAAATTTGCGTTTGAATTCGAGCGGACAGAGTCTCGTTTAATTGAGATGCAGTCTCGGGAATATCTCAGAAAAACACGCTCGAGCTTTGATTGTTTGAACAATCTTATAAACTCGACAATTTAGTTCAAAGAGCTTATTTTCCTTGAAATTTTGACATGTGTCGGGTAGGATTCGGCCTCCACAAAGCAAACAGTACGGCGATCAGATGAAAACTTACAGCGCGAAGGCTAACGAAATCAACAATGATTGGGTTTTAATAGACGCAAAGGGCTTAACGCTTGGGCGGATGGCCGCAGAAATTGCGTCTCGTCTCAGAGGGAAGCACAAGCCTGAGTTTACTGCGCACATCGACACTGGGGATCATGTTATTGTTATAAACGCTGAAAGCGTTCATGTTACCGGCAACAAATCAAAGAATAAAACCTACTATTCTCACTCTGGGTTCCCAGGCGGGTTGAAAGAACTCTCTTTTGAGAAGTTAATCTCTCGGGTGCCGGAGCGTGCAGTGCAATTAGCTGTCAAGGGTATGCTTCCGAAAACCGCCCTGGGTAGAGCAATGTTTAAGAAATTGAAAGTTTATGCGGGACCTGAGCATCCGCATGCCGCTCAACAGCCACAACCTATTGAAATTTAACAGGATTTATTTATCATGACTTCAGTCCAACAGTATTACGGAACTGGTCGAAGAAAAACGTCGACAGCGAGAGTTTATCTTAAAGGCGGCACTGGCATAATAACTGTAAACAAACGTCCTCTCGATGGGTATTTTGGAAGAGAAGTGGCCAGAATGATAGTAAGGCAGCCCCTCGAGCTGTTAGAAATGACACAGAAGTTTGATATAAGCGTAAGTGTTCGGGGTGGCGGCAGTTTTGGCCAAGCTGGTGCGATTCGGCATGGTATTACCCGGGCCTTGATGGATTACGATACCGATTTAAAACCAACCCTTAGAAAGGCTGGTTTTGTAACACGCGATGCGAGAGAGGTGGAGCGCAAGAAAGTGGGATTGAGGAAGGCGCGTAAGAGGCCACAATTCTCAAAGCGTTAGGCTCTAGGTATCGTTCGAATGACGGATCCAAAAAACGTCGAACTGTTTCAAGTTTCGGCGTTTTTTTTAGCTTGTTTGACCATTATTTCGGGACTTAAGTCGGTTCGGATGCTTCTTCGAAAATAGGGTAGCTGGTCCGTTGGTCTAAAGTTTCTGTAAATCTAAAAGAGCGGGAATAGATCTTGTAGCTTCTGGTCTGCGTTTACTTTGGTAGGTCGAGTAGTCAATATGTTATACTTCTTAGGTCTGTTGTTTTTTGAGAGCGAAAAATCAAGTATCGGTTTAACAAGTGAGGATCCAAGGTTTGTCTGATGATAGTGCTAATGTTGGCCGTAGAAAGTTTTTAGTTGGATCAACTTCGGCTGCTGCTGCGGTCGGTGCGGCAGGTGCGCTGGTGCCGTTCGTAGGGTCGTGGAATCCGAGCGCCAAAGCTAAGGCGGCCGGCGCTCCTGTCAGGATAGACATAGGGCAGTTGCAGGTTGGAGAAATGCTCGGCCCTATTCCTGCGTGGCGCGGCAAACCGATTTTTGTTGTGAAGCGGGGAGAGGCTTTGATTGCGGCGCTTAACGAAGACCCAGAGCGCCTAACAGACCCGAATTCTGATGAACCCGAGCAGCCAGATTATGCTCGGAATGAGACGCGTTCGCGGCGTCCAGATTTGATGGTTTTGGTTGGCTTATGCCCGCATCTTTTTTGTTCGCCAACTCCGCATATCGAATTAAAGGCTCAATCGTTTGATGAAGACTGGAGAGGAGGATTCTTCTGCCCATGTCATGGGTCGAGGTTCGATCTAGCTGGACGCGTGTATAGTGGGTCCCCGTCCTCACGCAACATGGAAGTGCCCCCCCACTCTTTCGAGAGTGATGACATTCTTGTTGTTGGAATTGATGAAGAGGTTTCTGCATGACAGCGAAAGGTACTGAGCAAAGCAAGCCCTCCCTAACGGATAAACTCTTAGGTATGCGCGATTGGGTCGATTCTCGACTACCAATTATGACGGCTTATCGAAAGCACATGAGTGAATATTACGCCCCGAAGAACTTCAATATTTGGTATTTGTTCGGCGTGTTTTCTATGGTTGTGTTGGTAATTCAGCTTTTGACTGGGATCTGGTTGACGATGAATTACACGCCGAGCGCAGAGGATGCATTCGCTTCGGTGGAATATATTATGCGCGACGTAGATTATGGATGGATTTTACGATATATGCATTCGACTGGCGCTTCCGCGTTTTTTTTCGTCATATATGTGCACATGTTTCGCGGCATGATGTACGGCTCGTATAAAAAGCCGCGGGAATTGATTTGGATTTTTGGTATGGCGATATACCTCGTCCTGATGGCTGAGGGCTTTTTAGGTTACGTTCTGCCTTGGGGGCAAATGTCGTATTGGGGTGCAAATGTAATCGTTTCGTTGTTCGGAGCGATCCCAGTTATTGGTGACGATTTACTTGTGTGGATTCGGGGGGATTACTTGATATCTGGTGCGACGCTTAATAGGTTTTTTGCTCTGCATGTCGTTGCATTGCCAATAGTTTTGATCGCGCTTGTTGTACTGCACATACTCGCTTTGCATGAGGTGGGGTCGAATAATCCGGATGGAGTGGAGATCAAAGACAACAAAAACGCCGATGGGATTCCCGTAGACAGTGTCCCGTTTCATCCTTATTACACAATCTACCATGACGTCCCCGGGATAATGGTATTTCTCTTCGCGTTCTGCGCAGTTCTATTTTTTGCGCCAGAGATGGGTGGGTACTTTTTAGAAATAGCTAACTTTCAAGAAGCGAATCCGCTCAAGACCCCGGAACATGTCCCTCCAGTCTGGTATTACACTCCGTTTTACTCAATGCTACGTTCGGTTACTTACCCGTTATTTGGTATCGACGCTAAGTTTTGGGGCATGCTCGTTATGTTTGGTGCAATAGCAATTTTATTTGTACTTCCTTGGCTTGATAAGAGTCCAGTGCGGTCTATGCGTTATAAGGGTAAGTACAGTCGGGTAGCACTGCTTGTTTTTGTTGTCGCGTTTTTAATATTGGGTGTATTGGGTACTCAAACTGTTAGCCCTGCTAAAACTCTTTTGGCGCAAATTATGACGTTGGCTTACTTTTGCTATTTTTTTGCGATGCCTTGGTATACGAAGATCGAAAAAGCTTCGGAGCCCCCTCAACGTCTAACCGGTCGTTTCATTACAATACCACAGCTGGTAGGAGTTTTATTTTTACTCACCATCTTAGTTGCTGTGCCGTTAATGTTGACTAATTCCGCGCACGCTGCGGAGGCCAGCAAAGTACCACTACAGCATGTGGACACTGATTTTAAGGACAAAGAATCGCTCCAAAGAGGAATGGCGACATACATGAATTATTGCGCTGGATGTCACGAGCTAGGTTATGCAAGGTATTCTCGAACCGCAGATGATATAAACATTCCGCACGAGGTCATGGCGGCAAACGTAATTTTTGATGATACCTTAATCGGGGATCTAATTGAAAACAGTATGGATCCGGAGAATGCAAAAGCTTGGTTTGGAGCAGCTCCGCCGGACCTTACGCTTATCGGGCGAGTGCGAAGTCCGGCATGGCTTTATACATATATGAAATCATTTTACGAAGACCCGTCTCGGCCACTAGGGGCAAACAACACTCTCTATGCAAATGTTGGGATGCCGAATGTTTTGGTCAATTTGCAGGGATTGGTGAGTTGTGACGACCATGGCACAAACGACCCTACTCGATGTGAGCTAACGCGTGTCGAGGGGACAGGTAGTCTTGATGAACTTGAGTTCGATAGTGTGATCGCTGACCTCGTGAATTTTCTGTATTACATCGGTGAGCCCAGCAGATCTCGCCGCCAAGAAATTGGAGTTTGGGTATTAGCCTTCCTCGCTCTTATGATTGTTTTAACTACGTTGATTGGCCGTGAATTTGGCAAGGATTACCATTAGTTTGACGCAAGTCTCGTTTGGCTCAACTAATTAGATAATAAGGGGAAGACGAATATGGGTGTTGTTGCCAAGCGATCATCGATGACTTTTTATTCAGATGGGATGAGTCACTATAGCCACCGAGTTAGGATCGTGTTGGCTGAGAAGGGTGTTACTGTAGAAACATTGAATGTCGATCCGGATAACAAACCAGAAGATCTTAGTGAGCTAAATCCATACAATAGCCTGCCTACGCTTGTTGACCGAGATCTTGTTCTTTATGAAGCGGATATTATGATGGAATATCTTGATGAGAGATTCCCTCACCCTCCCTTGTTTCCAGTGTACCCTGTCGCACGAGCAATGAGTCGATTGTGGATCTATAGAATCCGACAAGACTGGTGCCCGCTGGTAGATAAATTGATGGCAAAGAGTGGCACCTCTGCTCAGTTGGAAAAAGCTAGAAAAGAGTTGCGTAGCAGTCTCATCTCGATAGCGCCTATTTTTGAAGAGAAACCATATTTTATGAGCGATGAGTTTACTATTGTAGACTGTTGTGTCACTCCTATCCTCTGGAGGCTCTCGGCGATGGGTATTGATCTTGGGAAGAGTAAAGCAGTGAAGTCTATGCTTAACTATCGCGAGCGATTATTCGAGCGGGAATCGGTTATGGCCAGCCTCTCTGACCAAGAGAGGGAGCTTCTTTAAATTAAGCATGCTGAGAAGACTTTCTTATGGGTTCAGTCATGTCAAGCAGTCGGCCTTATCTACTTAGAGCCCTTTACGATTGGGTTCTGGCTAATAATTGCACTCCGTACATTACGGTAAATGCATTTTTTGCTGAAGTGGAGGTCCCCCAAGACTATGTGCGAGACGGCATAATAATTCTTAATATCTCACCACAAGCTATAGAGAGCTTGACGTTGGGGGATACAGCGGTTTCCTTTGAAGGTCGGTTCGGGGGGATATCGTCGAACGTACACGTTCCTATTGGTGCTATCATGTCTATTTACGCCAAGGAGAACGGGAAAGGAATGGTTTTTGAGTTAGAAACTGAGTTTCCGCCGACAACTGATCCGGCTTCGCCGACTCCTAAACTCGTTTCGAAATCAAGCAAACCTGCCTTGAAAATAGTGAAATAACCTCCCCCCCAAAAAAATTCTCTGTTTAATCGAGGTATTCAAAAACTTCTACCACCTTTGTTACTCCAGCAACATTCCGAGCTAAATTACCCGCTAGATTGCCTTCCTCTCGATGTACTAAACCCATTAAAAAAACTGCCCCGTTCTCTGTAACTACTCTTATCTGATCGGAGGGTACGGTTTTGTCTGCAAACATCAGAGTTCTAACCTTTGTAGCGATCCATGCGTCGTTTCCGCGAGCGATTAAGCTTGTTTTTCCCGCGACTTCAAGCTCGTTTTGTATAGTCTTAATTTTTAAACTGGCTTCACGTGCTATTTCTGTGACTCGGTTTTTGAGTTGTTCCGATTGCACTTGGCCTGTGATAAGCACGAACCCATTGTGACTCGTAACGTCGATATTCGATTTTTTCAGCTCAGGTTCTTGCGCACGGACATTTACTCCTATTTTAGTCTCTATCGCCTTATCTTCAACCAGAGCTCCGGTTGTCCTCTCGGTTGGATCTTCAGTCAGCCCATCTGGCCCTGTAGTTTGCACAAGGACTGTAGTGCATGAAGAAAGGAGAACAAAAAACGGGAAAAATTGTTTGTAATATCGTGTCATATATTTTCACCTCCAAAGAGCTTGTTATCTATTAGGTCACATAAGCAATGTATTATGACCAGGTGAACCTCTTGTATTCTAGCTGTTCTATCTGATGGAACTCGAATTTCGATATCGTTTTTACGAAGTTCGGAAGCGATTTTCCCTCCATCATTTCCCGTTAGCGCAATAACGCTCATTTCCCGCTCATGGGCTGCGCCTATGGCTTGAACAATATTTGTTGAGTTTCCGCTTGTAGAGATAGCGAGGAGTGTATCGTTTGCCATTCCTAAAGCTAGAACTTGCTTTGAAAATATCTCTTCATAGCTATAATCATTAGCTATAGCTGTAATAGTCGACGTATCGGTACTAATTGCTATAGCTGGAAGCCCGGGCCTTTCTTTTTCAAATCGGTTCAGTAATTCAGCAGAAAAGTGCTGAGCGTCTCCTGCCGAGCCACCATTTCCGCAGCTTAAGATTTTACCATTATCGAGCAAGCTTTTAAGCATAACCTCTGCAGCATTTAAAATTGGTGCGGCTAGCTTTGCAGCAGAAATTCGCTTGACTTCGATACTGTCTTCAAAGTGTTTAGTTATTAGGTTCTCAAAGGACATTAATAAGGCTCCGGTATTATTTCTGTATCGGCAAACGATGTTTTTTTTTCAGGTTTTCTTGAGATTAATATATATGTTGACACATTATTCCAAGATGTTTGAATACTTCTTTTAAAAGGTGCGTGGTTGCCTAGTGTGCGATTTCGTGCATCTTTAGCCGGATGGAATAGACGGCTAACTTTTATCATTTCATGGGTTTTTACTGAGGAGAGAGCGGTTTTAATTTTCTAAAAGAATAGCCGCAAGGCCTTTTTTGAACACAGCAGGAGTAAGGGTTCGGTGAATTTGATTCGATCGATCGATTGTCAGCCCACCTGTAGCACCTTTGATAACATTAAGACTTTTCGGATCAAGCAGCTCCAATTGAGGGTAAAGAGAAAATGCATCAGCACCAAGTGCGCGGAGCCTTTGCAAGATTCCTTGGTCTTCAGGTAACGACTGATCTAGCGTTTTTCTGTTGCGCAGTTGGCTATGAATCATCCAAGGTGCGTCAACAAATATAATGCCATTGAGGTCTAAGTTGGCCTCTGGATTGTCATAACCGTTGTATACTGACGGCAGTGAGTAGACCGGAATGTTTTGAGCATAATAGAAGGCTAATGTCGGTTTTATCTGTCTCGCTTGTGCGGGGTTAGAAATTAAAAATATGAAATCTATATCTTTTCTTCCTCTTGGAATTTGTAACACATTGTTCCGAGGAATTGTTTGAATTAAGGCCCTTGCGCGAGATTCGCTTTCTTGAATTTTCAAAAAGTCTTTCACAAGAGAGCTGTAGTCCGTTTCTTGTTGATAGCTAATTTTTGCTGCTACCTGACCACCTAAGTCGAGCCAAGATTTTTCGAATAGTTCTTCTAAGCGTTTATAATCTGGTCCGTTTGGCGTAATTATTGCGGCTGTTTGATGGCCGGCTTTTGATGCTAAGGAAACTATTTCTTTCACTTCGTCCTCCGGAGAGAGGCCGAATTGATAAAATTTGGCTCGGCTTGTCATTGCTGAGCTAGCGCCCTCTGCAATAAATTCTTTTTCGCTTACATAATTTAGCGCAAGGGTCGGTATTGGAAGGTTTTTGAGTCTGTAAAGATCGATGACTTGGGCCTTGTCAAGAGGCCCTATAACTAGATCGACACCCTGTTCCACTGCTTCACGGTAAATGGAAGAGATCTCTGAAGATGTTTCTATGTTATAAAACTTAATTTTAGGGACGTCGCGTGATATGCGTAACTCGTCGTAGTAGGCACTTAAAAAGCCCTGTTTAATGGCGTTTCCAACCGGAGTTTTCAGAGGCAAAATCACGCCAATAAATTTTGGACGATTGTCCCAAGCTAATTCAAGTCTGGCTATTTCTGAGGGTAAGATTGAGGCAGCAGGGTGCTGTGCCCAAGTTCGACGCCATCTTGCCACGGCATCCAGTTGCCGACGAAGGCTGTAATTCTCTGATCTCAATCGTCTTGCGAGCTCAAGCCAACCCCGAGAGTCGTATGTATCAGATGTGCTTGCGACAAAATCAAGCTGTGTTTCATTCAGACGGCTGAGAGCTGCCCAAACCAAGTCCGAGGTATTTTGTGATTGAGGTGCTAAATGCTCATATGATTCTAATAAATCGGTCGCAGCTGCGAATTTGTTTAGCATTAGAAGACCGCGGCTTTTCTGAAAGAGCCATTCTGCTGATAAATCAGCACTAACTTTTTCGATATCAGATGTTTTTATCAAGCTAAGTTGTTCTAGGGCTGTGGTGGGCTCTGTAAATTCATAGGATAGACGAGCAAGTAAAACAGTAGACTGCATGCGGATAGAGGGGTCTGTTACTTTATCGCCGTTGTTTTTTAACAGGCTTTCCATTCTGCTCGCGACCTTTGGCGCAAGCGAACTATTGTTCTGCTCAGAGGACAAAGTTAAAGCTGTATTCCAATTGATCAGCGCTTGGTTGAAGGAACCGATATTTTCGAGCTCATGCGCTTGCGACATTAGTGATTCAATATCGATTCCGCTGGCTACCTTCTCTGTTTGAAGTTTTTGGGTTCCGCATCCAGTTATGAGCAACCCGATGCTCAAATAGCTTAGTAAGGTTAATATTATTTTTTTTAACGTCGAAGGATGTGTCATTTATTAACCGTGGTAGATAATATTCGGATCATTTTTAAAACAAAACCTGTCGAATCGTTTTGAAAGACTTCAATATGCTATGTTAAGAGGCAGGCAGGCGCAATTGTTGCGTCGATTAATTACTTACAATAGGTGGTTCAAGTTGGAATCGCAACCATGACGGATAAATTGTATGACAGGTAAATTATATGTTGTGGCCACCCCAATAGGTAATTTGGAAGACATCACTCTGCGAGCAATCGAAACTCTCAAAAACTGCGATCTTATCGCAGCGGAGGATACGAGGCGCAGTCGGAAATTGCTTAATCATTATCAGATCAAAACAAGGTTGACTTCCTATCATGACTATACAGCTTCTCGTGATGTAGAGGGATTGCTAGCGCTGCTGGAGGATGGTGCTAAAATTTCGTTGATCTCGGATGCGGGGACGCCATTGATTTCAGATCCAGGTTACAGAATTGTGGCCCTGGCTAGAAAAAAAGGAATTCTTGTGTACCCCATCCCTGGGGTGACAGCGCTTGCCGCCGGCTTGAGCGTGGCTGGGTTGCCGACAGACCGCTTTGTATTTGAGGGGTTTTTACCGGCCAAGGAGGCTGCTCGTCGCCGCAGGTTGGAGGCGTTAAAAAATGAATCGCGCACTATTGTGTTTTACGAGTCGCCTCATCGACTTCGGGTTAGTTTGCGAGCTATGGCTGATGTATTTGGTCAATCAAGAGGAGTTTTTCTCGCTCGCGAGCTTACGAAGCGGTTTGAAAATCACTTTCATGGTGACGTTGCTTCTGCGCTAGCGTGGATTGATGAAAACAATGATCGAGGCGAGTTTGTCATAATCGTCGAGGGACGCAAGCAAGAAGTTAGCCTGACGTTATCAGAAGAGAGGGCCTTAGAGATCGTTTCTATCCTTCAAGAAGACTTACCTGTGAAACGTGCAATAGCTGCTGCGGCTCGTATAAATGGAGTTAGGAAAAATTCGCTCTATCAACTGTACCTTGCAAAAAAAAATAGTTCGATTACGTAACATATGCTGCGCAGGCTTCTTGTTCTTTTCTTCAATCTGCAATAGGATCCTTTATGAGTCAGCCGGGCAATTGCTGTTCTCATTTTTCCGTAAGTGAGGAGAGAGGAAAGTCCGGGCTCCGAAGAGCAGAGTGCCAGGTAACTCCTGGGAGGCGCGAGCCTACGGCTAGTGCAGCAGAAAACAAACCGCCACGGCACCTCGGTGCGGAGGTAAGGGTGAAATGGTGCGGTAAGAGCGCACCGCGCGACTGGTAACAGTTCGTGGCAAGGTAAACCCCACTCGGAGCAAGGCCAAATAGGAATCATTTAATGCTGCTCGCATTTGATTCGGGTAGGCCGCTAAAGATTTGTGGTGACTCAAATCTTAGATGAATAATTGTCCTAGACAGAACCCGGCTTATAGGCTGGCTCAATTCAATATAAATTCCTCCTAGGCCCTTATCTGTAATTTGCTTACTCGAAAGTTGCAGAATTGTTGTCAGACTTTCTGTCCTATGGTTTGATAAATTCAGGATTAAGACGCTTTGTATAGATGCTGCCTGGCTTTAAATCCAGAGTCTTATATATTTCTTTTTCTCCCTTCCCCCCCCCGTCCCTTTTTGTTTAGGTTTGATTAAAATTGCTTTTTAGTTAAATAAGTGGTATCCAGTGGTTTAAAGTGGGATAATATGGTGAATTGTGGCGTTATGCCTCGCTTAGCTAAAAAGACTTTAGAGAATGTTTCGAGGAATCAACAACGTAAATTTGGATGTTAAAGGCAGGCTTGGTCTGCCTTTAAGATATCGTGAGCACTTAACTGAGAGTAATGTTGAGCAGCTGGTTATCACTATCGATACAAATCATAAGTGTTTGCTTCTTTATCCGCTTAGGGAGTGGGATCGTATTGAAAGAGAAATCGAATCATTGTCTAGTTTTGAGCATATGTCTCGCCGCGTCAAACATCTTCTGATTGGTCACGCTACAGATTTAGATATTGACAACAATGGTCGGATATTAATTCCACGAGAGCTAAGGCTCTATGCTGATTTAGAAAAACATGTATCTCTTGTTGGCCAGGGAAAGAAATTAGAGATCTGGGATCAGGCTGCTTGGGTGACACAAAGGGAGCTTTGGTTTAGTGATCCTCTAACGGCGCAGGAGTTGCCTGATAAATTGAAAGCTTTGGCGCTCTGAATGGGCATTGGCAATCTATATCTCTATTGAGGAGCGATTAGAGTCCGATATGGAATACGATGAGCATCAGGGGATATTAATCGAGGAGGCAATCCAGGCCATGGTATACGATACCTCTGGTAACTATGTTGATATGACCTTCGGTCGCGGAGGGCATGCTCAGAGAATGCTCCATAGTCTAGATGATTCCGCTCGATTGTTGGTTTTAGATAGAGATCCAGAAGCGATTCAAGTAGCAAAAGAATTGGCAGAAAAAGATGATCGAGTTACCTGGGCTCATGAAAGATTTGGCAATCTTGGTGAGTTAGTAATTGAAAGTGAGAGTTTGCAGGGAGTTTTGTTTGACCTTGGAGTTTCTTCTCCACAATTGGATGACCCACGAAGAGGGTTTAGTTTTCTACGAAATGGGCCACTTGATATGCGCATGGACTCTAGCAGAGGGTTTTCGGCTGCCGAGTGGATTAGTTCGGCCTCTGAGGAGGAAATTTCAGACGTTATTTATCGGTATGGGGAAGAGCGGCATTCGCGCCGTATGGCCAAGCGTGTTGTAGAAGCTCGCCGCTTGAAGCCTATATCAACAACGTTGGAATTGGCAGAGCTGTTTAAGGCGGCCCATCCCTCTTGGCAACGAGATCGGCACCCAGCTACAAAAGCTTTTCAAGCTATACGCATCCATGTCAACAACGAACTAGATGAGTTGTCTCAAGGTTTAGATATTGCCTTAGATCGTCTCTGCGTTGGAGGGCGAATAGTTGTTATCAGTTTTCATTCTCTTGAAGATCGCATAGTTAAGCGCTTCATGAGTCGGCACACGAGAGGGGATGATTTTCCGCGAGGGCTTCCAATAACCGAATCCGAGCTCCGTCCACGTTTAAAGTTGATAGGCAAGCCACGGAGGGTTTCGTCGTTGGAACTGGCTGATAACGTCAGGTCTCGGAGTGCGATTATGCGGGTTGCTCAAAAAATTAAGTAAATATTCCATGAGTTTTTGATTTTGTTTGGCAGGAGTTTTGATATGAGGGCAAATCGCCGTATAGAAACAGATCTCTCTTATTCTCGGACATTTCGCTCACCCAAACTGATTGAACAAATAGGCCTATTTGACACAACTACTTTTGCGTTTCTTCTTCTTGTGTTTTTTGCTTCGGCTTCTGGGATATCTGTAATACGTGCCACCCATGATTACCGTCA
>Ga0228650_1000059_pt1 | contig 33406 bp, 32 predicted proteins | sample 62DmetaG_FD_183171 | JGI IMG/M metagenome (GOLD analysis project Ga0228650, IMG submission 183171) | Seawater microbial communities from Monterey Bay, California, United States - 62D | ecosystem: Environmental > Aquatic > Marine > Coastal | place: USA: California | collected 2016-10-28
AACGAGTAAGGGAAGCTCTCCAGCTAAATCAACCCGCTCAAATTTCGCTGCCGCACCGAACTGAGGAACCGAACCGGCAACGCATGGCTCGGGCTCTTCCGGGCCCAGGCGCACGGTCGAAACTCCGGCCTGCACTAAATAACGTGCGGCTGCTTGTTGTAAATCTGCGGCAGTGATCGCTTGCAAGCGCTGTAAATAGCGTCGGCTGTAGTGTAGGTCGCCCACCACCACTTCACCCATGCCCAAGCGTGCCGCCTGACCACTCATCGTTTTGCGTCCATTAATTTCCGCGGCCAAAGACTGACGGCGCGCTTTGTCGACGACTGTATCGTCGATACCCGTGGCAATGATTGTGTCGATACACTCCCAAATTGCCGCTTCAACCTCAGCGCCTTTACCGGGGTCACAGAGGTACGAGATCCACAGTAACCCACGGCTGCCCGGGTTCCAGTTGCGACAGTCGATATAATGAACCAAGTTCTGCTCGTTGCGCAGACGAGCCCAAAGAAGCGAGCTCTCACCGCCACCCAGCGCATAGGCTAATGCATCCAGATGAGGCGCGTCCGGATCGCTGAGATTTGGAACCTTAAAGCCCAAGCCGCCACGCACCACATTGTACTCGCCACTGATCTTTTGATGACGCGGGGCGAGTTGTTCGGGTTCGGGCTCCTGTAATACAGGTGCCAGACGACCTCGTGGTGCCCGAGCAAAGTGCTGCTCAACGACCTGCTGTGTGCTTTCGGCATCCACTGCACCTGCAATCGAAACCACCATGTTATTGGGAACATAGCGGGCGCGATAGTAAGCCAAGAGCTCCTCGCGAGTGAGTTGCTCATATAACGCCCGATGGCCGATAACCGGCTCTCGGTACGGATGCTTTTGAAACGCAGTTTGAAACATCAACTGACTCAGCTGCTGATCCGGGTCATCCAAACCCATGTCAATTTCGCGCAAAATGACGTCGCGCTCGCGCGCCACCTCCAACTCCGGCAAGGTAGAGTTCAGCACCATATCCGCGAGCAATTCCACCGCCCCGCCGAGCGCGTGTGCAGGTGCATCAATGTAATAAACCGTTCGATCAAACGTGGTATACGCATTGATGTGTCCGCCCATCGCGTGCACGGTGCGACTGATCGATGCACCCTCGCGCGTGGCAGTTCCCTTAAAAAGAAGGTGCTCCAAATAGTGGGACACGCCGGATCCAGTCAGGGCTCCCTCATGTATACTCCCCGTCTTCACCCAAACCTGTACGGAGATGACCGCGCTGGAAAAATCGGGGCGATGCACCAAGGTCAACCCATTCGGCAAAACCGTGCGATGCAAGGGAGCTTTGAACAAGTGCTCTATCAGGGCTTCCGTTTGGTGTAAATTATCAGCGGGTGATGTCGATTTCATGAGTATAGCGGAAGGCGATGCCTTGGCCTTGCCGAACAATGCGAACCAAGGCGTGCCTTAATACAGTCGTGGGCGACGTAAACTCGGCTTTTTATGTGGCTGAAAAGGCTGCTCAAAAGCTACCTTAAAATCATAGCCCTTATTAAAATCCTCCGGACTGTCGCTATCCGTCTTCCCCAGCACGCGACAGGCCACCAAGTTGAAAACAATATTCCCAAAATCACGGCAATTTTTAATCCCCCAGTGCTGCAGTACCGAACCCGCCATGGGGCCGTACTGGTCGATCGCAAACAGGCGAATGCCCTCGAGTAACTGCGGGCCGCTTAAATGGTTACTGCGATCCAACTCGCCGCGCGCATGCAGCTCCTTTAGGCTGTAGTCCAGTGCCTGCCGCAGGAAATAATACGCTCCACGCGCGTAACGCGGGTCATCCCGCCGGATCGCACGTATGACTTCATTGAAATCTCTGGTTGGGTCGTTCACGAAAGCAACAAAGAACCCGATTCGCTAGCGGCGTCAACCTCTGGTCGCAGCTAAGTACCCTCCTGGCAGCAAGCCACGAGTCAGTGGCGACTGTGGCGACTTACTTGCTATGTGCGGCGGGGTCGGCATCACCGTCTACAGTATCCACGGCAGCTTCATCCCAATTCGGTAGACTGTAGTTAAAAATCGGCAGCAGGAGCAGCAAACCGACACAAGTCAGGAATAGAATCGCCATGCCGGTTACATCATGGACACTACCAATATCCCCGAGAATGGGCAGCACCCAGTGTGCGTCGATCGCCTCTGAACCATGATGGTAAGCCCAAAGCGTTAAAAACATACTGCGCAAAAGATTCGTCAATACCGCGAAAAGCATGGCACACGCCACCAATAGTACTTTCTTCCACAACTGTTTTAAGAAAACCGCAGCTAAAAACGAGCCGGCGAAAAGACAGGCGGTGAGCGAGCGAATCCCCGAACAGGCCTCTTCCACCCCAACTTGTCCATCTGGAAGCAGCAGCACATTACCTTCGCGCTCCAACTCATAGCCCAACAAGTCAAACAGGTTGAAGACAACAATTGTCACTTTGGTTAAGAGAAAAACCCGAATGGCCTTTTCAAAAACCGTCACGAGCGGCGCAGACAGCAGCCAAATCAAGGCGGGAAACAAAAACAAAGCGGTTAGCGCCAAGCGGTTTTTTAATGGCATGGGCTGCCCATCCACCTGCTCCTTGGACATAATAAAAATCGTACTGAGCATAATCCCCGCAAAACTGGCAGCTATGGCAAGGGACGCAGGATTCTGCGGACCAGTGACTGAGCGCAACAAGGCACCAATCGCAAACAGTACCAAACCGGCAATAAAGGCGGCGAGCGCCACATATTCGCAGCCTTTGATCAGCGCGCCGGGTTGCTGGCTAGAAACGACGGGCGCACTCGTCGATTGTGCCGAGGGAAAGACGTAGCTACAAATCGACGGCCATCGGTCATAGACCACATAAAGAGCGAATAAAGGCACTAAAAACCCAAAGCTGTAATCTTCCCGCTCCTGCCACCAATAAATCTGATCCCAGGTCATGTACGCGGCGAAGCCGAGCAGCAGGGCCACCAACAAAAGGTGGCCACGCGCCAAATCGGTCAAACTACGGGACTGGTTGGAGTCGCTCACAATGAATCGTCTATAGAGGGTTCAATAAACCCCGAACGCTTACGAGGCAGGCGTACAAAAGCAACATGAAACATCTTTTCAGACAGGGTCGTGTCAGGCTACAGCTCGGCAGTTCGGCCAAGAAAAACGATCGACCTAGTCGGTTCTCCCGCCTAAGTTGCGCGCTTAATTTTATGGTCAACCCTTCAGATAGTGGCGATTCCGCGCACCTCACTGAGTCAATGCAGCGCCTCCACGCTTATTGGCGGATGCCTTATATTTTAGCGCCCAGTCATGCAGACAAGGACGGCAACCCGTTCACTCAGATTCATCAACGTGGAGATGATCGAGCCGAATACATCCTTTATCGGGGGCATTTAAATTACATTGTGATGAATCGCTTTCCTTACAATGCCGGTCATTTACTTGTGGTGCCTTATCGCGAAGTACCCCAATTGGAAGAGCTGAGCGGTGAGGAACGCCATGAGCTCATGGATCTCATCGTAATGGCCCAGCAAATACTCACTCGTGCGCTCCAACCGGACGGTTTTAATACCGGTTTTAACTTCGGGGATGCCGCAGGTGCAGGCATCCCATGTCACCTGCACTGCCACGTTGTACCCCGCTGGAACGGCGACACCAATTTCATGCCGGTAATCGGCAATACCCGAGTGCTACCCGACTCAATGGATGCGATGTGGGAACGCCTGCATGCCTGCGTTGAGGCCTAAGCCAAAGACCCCCATCCACTTCCGAATCAGCTCTCCACCATGCCAAGCGAAACCCTCTATTTTGCCAGTGCGCGACAGCTCAGCCAGTTATATAACGATGACCTGCGCAACTTGGAAGAGCTCGAGCGGATGCTCCACCTGACCCTAACGACGCGAGACGACTGGGTCTGCTTCGACGGTGCGACAACTGCAATTGCGCAGGGCAAAGAGGTGTTTTCGCTACTCGAAGCGGCACGTGATCAGGGGATTCAGATTCGCACCTCGGACTTCCACCACACCTTACGCTGTGTTGCGGAAGGCCGCGCGGAAGAACTCCGTGATGTCTTCACGCATCCCTTGGTGATAAAACTCAAACGCCGCAGCATCATACCCAAGACGCTCAACCAAAAGCGTTACTTGCAGAGTATTGCCAAAAATCCGATTACCTTTGGCATCGGTCCTGCAGGCACCGGCAAAACCTACCTTGCGATGGCAATGGCCCTCCAAGAACTATTGGCGGGGACTGTCGAACGTATCATTATCACTCGACCTGCGGTCGAAGCCGGCGAAGCTCTGGGCTTTCTCCCCGGTGAATTGCAGGAAAAAATTCTCCCTTATCTGACACCCATTTATGACGCTATGAGCGACATGATCGGGCAGGAAAACGCCAACCAATTAGTCGATCGGGGCACCATTGAGATTGCCCCGCTCGCCTACATGCGCGGGCGCACCCTATCCAATGCCTTCGTCGTGCTAGATGAGGCACAAAATACCACTCACGAGCAAATGATGATGTTTCTGACACGCATGGGCGACGGCAGTCGTATGGTCATCACCGGGGACATCACCCAGATTGACCTGCCCCGCTCGAAGCAATCCGGGCTTAAGGAAGCCACTCGAATCCTCAGTAAGATTCAGGGAATTCGCCTATTTTACTTTGATGGTGACGATGTCGTACGTCACCCGCTCGTCCAAAGTATTATCAATGCCTATGCACAGCATGCACCCGAGTAAATCAATCGACTTAATAACTCTCGCCAAACGACTCTACTATGGCCGCATTTTTTAAAAAATCACCCAAACGCTTGGATCCCTCGCCGCAACGCAGGCAACGAAAATCACGCAGCAGCGAAGATGTCGGTGCCACTCACTTTTTCGAAACCAGTCAACTGGTTGAGGGTGGACTCTTTTTCATTTTTGCCGCCCTCGTCATCATCATCAGTTTCTTCGGGCAACAACCGAAAGGGCCACAGTTAATCGTCAACCAACCGGCTCCAGCCCGGATCGTAGCGGAGTTTGACTTTGAATACACCAGTGAACTGCTGCGCGAAGAACAAGTTCGAGCAGTTCGGGCACAAGTCCCTCCTGTTTTTGAACGCAGCTACGAGCCCTATAGCCGCTTCCGCAAACTCATCAGTGAGATTCAAGATCGTCTCGCACAAACTCAGATTAATTTTGAAGATCAAGGAGAGGAGGTACTCGCAGTCGAGCGGGAGAATGCGATCCGCAGCACACTCGAAAAATTCAACGTCACTCTTGAGACTGCGGTCATCCTCGAGTTAACTAAGAAAACCACCCCGAAGGAACGCGCATCCCTATTTAAAGAAGGACTCGAGCGACTCAGAAACCTTTATGATGATGGGGTGTATGCCACTCAGCGTAGCGCCGAAGCTGCACCGCAGGTTACTGTGATTCAATTGTTGGATGAAGAGGGACGCAGTCAGCTTCCGGAAGCGCGATCACTTGAAAAAGCGACGGTATCCTTACGACGAGAAATCGACTCCCTTTCACGTAATCAAAGCACGGCTCGCGCGCTGTTTGAAATCTTTCGTGTCGGCTTAGAAGCAAATTTGATTTACAGCGAGAGCAGTACCAATCGTGCGATCGAGCGTGCGACTGCGACCATCACTCCCCCCGTGCAAGCTTACGCCAAAGGTGATACCTTAATTGAGCCGGGCGCCTTGATTCGCGCCATCGACCTGGAGCGCATGAAGGCTTACAACGCTCGTGAGTTAACTATCGGCAGTGATTCGATTTGGGTGAACACCCTATTCTTAAAACGGACCATACTCGCCATGGCTTTATTCATCGCAGTCTTGATCTACATCAAGCAAGGGCTGCGTGAGGTCTATAAACGCAATCGAGCGATCGCGATTACAGCAGTCAGTATCCTGCTCAACTTGTTGATCATCCGTTTGGTTATGGAAATTGGTGAAATCGCCGCCGAAACCAATCGCCCTTTATTAAGTATGCTGCCGTTCATCGCCCCCTATGCCCTTGCACCTATTGTGGTTGCGGTACTGGTCGGGACATCGCCGGCAATCTTGTCGGCTCTCATCATCGCCGTACTTTTTGGCATCATACAGGACAATTCCATTGAGTTTATGTTGATTGCATTCTTATCGGGTGCAGTCGGCAGTACCTTCGCAGCAAACATCCGCAAGCGCTCTAAGCTTGTCCGCGCAGGCCTGTACGCAGGATTAGCCGCGGCAACCAGCGGCATTCTTCTGGGAGTATTGAATGACTATTCTGCAGGCCTGATCGGGCAACAAATCTTAATTGCACTGATTGTCGGTCTACTCACAGGTATTTTAGCTGCTGGGTTACTGCCGGTGCTCGAACATCTATTCAAAGTCACCACCGAAATTACCCTACTCGAGCTCACCGACTTTAATCACCCACTACTGCGCCGCATGCAAATGGAGGCACCCGGAACCTACCACCACAGCCTCATGGTAGCGAATTTATCTGAGAATGCTGCTGCGGCAATCGGCGCAAGTCCGCTCCTGTGTCGTGTGTGTTGTTTTTTCCATGACATCGGCAAGTTGGTCAAACCCGAGTATTTCACTGAGAATCAACGCGGTGGTGTAAACCCGCATGATGTGCAAAACCCATCGATGAGTGCGTTGGTGATCAAAGCGCACGTCAAAGAGGGTGTTGAATTAGCCCGCCATCATAAACTACCACGCGTCATTATAGATGTGATCCGGCAACACCACGGCACCAGCCTCATTCAATATTTCTACCATCAAGCGCAGCAGAAGCGCCAAGATCGCTCGCAGGAGCGAACCGAGGTCGCAGCCAGTCGCAGCCAGGATTTAAGTGCCGTCGATGAAAGTACCTACCGTTATGACGGGCCACGCCCTGCATTCAAAGAAAGCGCGATTATTTTCTTCGCGGATGGTGTCGAAGCGGCCAGCCGTAGCTTAAAGAAAGTCACGCAACCTGCAGTGGAAGAGCTCATCGACACCATCTTCAAGGACCGAATCGAGGATGGCCAACTGGATGATTGCCCGCTCACATTTCAGGAGTTGCATCAGATTCGGGGAAGTTTCGTCTACACCTTGCTCAACATGCTTCACTCGCGGGTCGAATATCCGAAAGAAACCAGTGCTCCGAGCAGTGCTCCCGCTCAACCGATCCCCTCTGATGAACCCAATTCAACTGGAGATCAACAACCGGTATAAGCAGCTCCACGCACCGGAACAAGCCACCCGTGCATTGTTTGCTGCGATTGAAGCATCCGAGCAATTCGCGATTCAGCCCGGAGAACTTTCCGTTGTATTCGTCGATGACAGCGAGATTGCGCGGGTGCATGCAGACTTTATGAACGATGCGACCGCAACTGATGTGATCACTTTTCAAGCCGATCCTGCGATGCAGTCTGCCGGCGAGATTATTGTTTCCGTCGATCACGCGCGCAACAGGTCTAAGGAGTTCGGTATACCCTTCAGTCGCGAACTCAGCCTCTATCTCATTCATGGTTGGCTGCACTTGGCAGGCTATGATGACCGGAGCGAATCCGATCGGGCACACATGCGCGCTGCCGAACAAAGCGCATTAGCCCTTCTCGACGAAGCCAACTTAACCCATGGCTTTAGTCTGGCGTACTAAAAAGCGAAGTCCCGAAGCTTAAGCATACAGAGTGTGACCACTCTATGCAGCATCTGCAGAGCCACTCTCGCCCTGCGCGTTCGGTTTGGTATCCGGCAGCTTCGCTTTAGCTGAGGCGGCAGCTACGGCTTTCACTTTTGGCTTTCCGCGCCCTTCAACGACCGCGCGATTGATGACTACTTCCGCAACGTCTTCCAGTTGGGGCAAATCATACATTACATCGAGCATCAATCGCTCCATTATAGAGCGCAATGCACGTGCACCGGTTTTCAACGCGATCGCTTTTTCCGCGATGGCACGAATCGCATCCCGAGTGAACCGTAGCTTCGCCCCATCCATTGAAAACAGCTTCGCATATTGCTTCGTCAGCGCGTTCTTTGTATTTTGCAGGATGTGCTCGAGATCAGCCTCGGACAGCTCATCCAAAACAGCAACCATAGGAAGGCGGCCAATAAATTCGGGAATCATGCCGAAATGGACCAAGTCTTCCGGTTGCGTATCTCGTAGTAATTCACTGACGGGAACTTCACCCGAACGACGATTGTGCGTGGTATCAAAGCCCATCGCCTTGGAACCGATCCGGCTTTGCACAATTTTATCGAGCCCAACAAAAGCACCACCGCAAATGAACAGTATATTTGCCGTATCCAACTGGATGTACTCCTGATTGGGATGCTTCCGGCCTCCCTGAGGTGGCACGTTGCACACCGTGCCTTCGAGAATCTTAAGCAGCGCCTGCTGCACGCCTTCACCCGATACATCCCGCGTGATGGAAACATTGTCGGTTTTACGACCGATTTTGTCGATCTCATCGACATAAATAATCCCACACTCGGCTCGCTTCACGTCATAATCCGCAGATTGTAATAAGCGCAGCACGATATTTTCGACATCTTCACCGACATAACCGGCTTCAGTCAGTGTCGTCGCATCGGCGATCGCAAACGGGACACCCAAAACTTTGGCCAAGGTACGGGCCAACAGCGTCTTACCGCTGCCCGTAGGGCCAAGAAGTAAAATGTTACTCTTCTCAATTTGAACATCACTGAATTTTTCATCGATGTCCGCAAAATCCATCGCCGCATCAATGCGCTCCTCAGAGCGAAGGCGCTTGTAGTGATTGTAGACCGCCACCGCTAAAGCACGCTTCGCGTAGTCTTGGCTAATGATGTGTGCATCCAAGTGGGTCTTTATTTGCGCCGGCTTGAGTAAGTTGAAGCGCTCATTCGCAGGATTCGCCGCCGGAGCTGCTTCAGCCTCGCCTGCCGCATCGGATAGCTCACGCTCAATAATCGTCTTACAGACCGACACGCAGGAATCGCAGATGTGTACACTTGCTGGGCCAGCAATCATCTTACGCACTTCGTTCTGTGCTTTGCCACAGAACGAACAAAATGTCATGCGTGTCGATTTAGCCATTTGAATTGATTGGTTCGTATGCCGGGCGATTCATGAGTTGCGCTGCCTGATTCGATGCATCAGCCAACCGCGATCGATACCAGGCTTCTTTATGCACCCGGTTTGCTTTCGATCACTTTGTCCACCACACCATATTCAAGCGCATCTTGAGCGGTTAAATAAAAATCGCGATCTGAATCTGCAGCCACTTCCTCGACGGTTTTATTTGTGTGTGAGGCGATCAACTCATTCATGCGCGCCCGCCAACGTAAGATTTCCCGGGCGGCGATCGAGATATCCGAAGTTTGACCCGTCGCGCCACCGGTCGGTTGGTGCATCATCACACGGCTGTTTGGTAGTGCGTAGCGCTTGCCCTTCGTTCCTGCGGCCAACAGCAGCGTCGCCATACTCGCAGCTTGACCGACGCAGTAAGTGACGATGTCGCACTGCAAGAAATTCATGGTGTCATAAATAGCCATGCCGTCAGTTACACTCCCGCCTGGAGAATTGATGTAGAGGCTGATATCCTTTTTAGGATCCTCCATCTGCAAGAATAACATCTGTGCAATGACCGCATTCGCGACAAAATCATTGATCGGCGTGCCAATGAAAATAATGCGATCGCGCAGCAAACGGCTATAAATATCCCAGGCGCGCTCGGTGCGGCCTTCTCGCTCGTAAACAGTAGGAAGTGGTACGTAACTCACAGTAATAATAGGTCAGGTAAGATAAAAATAGCGACGATACCGACTCCAGCCGTAGAAGCAAATGCTTTTAAGCATTCCACTCAGACCGCTATTCTGTAGGAGCCGCTTCAACAACGGATCGCTCTGCCTTTTCAATCAAGAGGTCCATGGCCTTACCCAGCAGGATATCCGAACGCATCCGGTTGATACGGTCTTGATCCTTTCGCAATTCCTTCACCAGTTTTTCAGGCTTCTGACCCGTTTGCATGGCTTCATTCATGATGATTTGGCTGAAATCTTCGTTCTCGACCTTAATCTTCTCTTTTTCAGCAATTTTGCTGAGAATGATCCGTGATTTCAACCGATCTTCAGCTGCTTTGGAAGCGCTCGCGTGCAAGGCTTCTTTTTGAGCATCAAAATCTTCCGGCTTCGCCCCTTGTTGCAGATTGCGTTGCATGAAATCACGCAGGATGCTTTCGGTCTCGCCCTCAATGCCACTTTCGGGGAGCGGCAATTCAACGGCTTGATTCAGTTGATCCGTAATTTGCTGACGTTCTGCTTGGAAGTTTTGTTGTTTCTTCTGGTTCTCGATATTTTGTGCGATCTGCTGACGCAGTTCAGCTTCATCTTTAACCTGAATACTTTTGAAGAAATCTTCGCTGAGTTCGGGCATCACCTTTTCGCGGACCTCTTCGACTTTGATGGAGTAACGCGCGCTTTTGCCAGCCAAGGCTTCAACCTTAAAGTCGTCAGCGAAGTCCATACTCACCTTTTTTTCATCGCCTGCACTCATACCAAGCAAGGCATCCACAACGGCACGGACCCCGGGCGAATCCTCCGAGCCGGCCTCTTCCCAAGTCGTCGCCTGAGTGCCATAAATCGGAGCATCGGGCACTAAGTCGGCAATCAAGGCATCGCCGATTTTACCCTCATAACTGCAGCGTACATAGTCACCCTTTTCGGCCGCCTTTTCCACAACATTATATTCCGCGCGCTGGCTGAGGATTTGGTTGAGCATTTTGTCGACTTCTTCATCGGATGCGTCAGTCGCGGCACTCTCAATTTTCAGACCCTCGTACTCTGGAATCTCAAACTCCGGAATAACGTCCACAGTGAAGCTAATTTGAGCGCTCTGAGTGCCAGTGATCTCACCTTCATCGAGTTCCACCACCCCGAAAATAGTTAAGTCAGCACCGACAACGCCTTGTTGATGCGCCTGAGAAACGACTCTGCTTTTCAGCTCTTTTGCAATATCCTTCGCAAAGCGGGCACGGACCATTTTTTCCGGAGCCTTACCGGGCCGAAAGCCCGGCACCTTCGCTTGGCGTTGAAAGTCCTTAATCAACTGTGCCTCCTGTTCAGCAACTTCTTCATTGCTAAAGTTAACCGTGATCCGCTTACGGGTTGGGCTGATTTCTTCGATCTCTGTAGTTGCAGTGCTCATAAACTCAAAATGTAAAACGGCCTTTGTGCCGTTGACGTGTGAAAAAGCGCACTAAAAAAGGGAAAAGCTAATTTCGGGTCAATGCCATTATTAGCCTGCAGCAAGAACTGACTTGAGCGCCTATCTTTGCCCGTATTCAGGGGCATACGGGAACCCCAGCCAGCCCCACTCAGTGACTTCGAAATTCAATTCCATCAACGTCTGCACTTACAAAGAGTTCCGACCACGGCTGTATCGCTTTGAGTGTACGTGGGACCGCATCGATTTGGGTGTCGATGACCCCCACGATCGCGATGTGATGCTTGCGGTTAAAATTGCGCAAGCGCAGTTGCAAGGCCTCCAGCATTGGCGCTAGCTCGGTGACATCAACCTGCGGCTGGAGTCGAATTTTGATCTGATCCGCGGCCATATAAGTCAGCTTACCGTCACTTAATTCCTCGACCACACGTACAAACGGATAGCTTTCGTCAAAATGAAGCAACCAGACGCGTTGCTGAGGATCCGCTGCACTCGGTAGATAACCAAACGCCATTGGATGCCCCTTCAGCATCGCCACCTCGACGTTGTTTGGCAATGCCTCCACCGCCGCAGCTTGCGACGCATGTAAGTGATGTTGCCATGGATCTTCGCTACCCGCATGAGGCGCAGTGCGACGCAGCACAAGGATCGATACCAGACCCATCCCTAAAATAAATCCTACCGAATAAACCAATATACGTTCACTTGTGCTCATACCGTTCTGCGTTCGACTGTTACTCCTGAGACCATTCCTTGTGGGCACGCATTACGCAAAGCACGATGGCCGCACCCCCAGCCCATAAACCACTATATTTCAGGCCGTGTAAACAACCGAGGGCCACATAATAGGTCCAGTCTACCGCATCACGGTAAAGACACGCGAACAGCCCATGCGTTAACATGCCGAGCAGCGTGCCTGCGAAACAAATTAGGCAGACATAATACAACCAACCACCGACCCACTTTAAAGCGCACCTGAGAAATGATACCATCGCCTAAAACTGGCGATCGAGCCGCGCGCTGTGAAGTGTGAAATTTTGTTTGGGTCCGTGCCGCATATAGTTCTGGATCCATCGCACACATGATTCATACAATTTCAAAAATAAGAGTGCGCTATGCCGAAACCGATCGGATGGATGTGGTCTACCACAGCAACTACTTTGTGTGGTTTGAAACCGCGCGCATCCTGATGCTGGATCAAATTGGTACGCCCTACCGGGAGATTGAAGCCAGCGGTTTGCGAATCCCAGTGCTCACCGCGAGTGCAGACTATCGCTCACCCGCTCGCTTCGATGATCAACTCCAGGTTCACCTTTATATGCGCGAGAAACCACGCGCTCGCTTTCGCTTTGACTATGAAGTGTGGCGGACAGATGCGCTACTGGCGACGGGCAGCACCACTCACGGCTTCATGGATGAAAACGGCAAAGGCCTACGCCCGCCTGAGGCCTTCATGGCTAAACTGGATGCCGCGTGGCAAAGCGAAACTTAACGCGATACAAAGCAGTTAGTGGAGCAAGCCGTGCTGAGTGCTAACTCGTTCGCTGGCGATCCTTATTCACACAATCCTTGTAGGTGCGAATCATGTGGCGCACGACTTCAGCAATTGTGCGACCTTCGGTACTAATACAGGCGCCCGAGTCCATATAGATGGATTCGCGTTCTGCAAACAATTCACGGATCCGCGCCTCGGGATCATTCACATTCAAAAGCGGTCGCTTACGGTTGCGGCTGGTACGCTCGATTATGGTTTCGATGGATGCAAATAAACAAATGACCACACCTTGAGCCTTCAACAGTTCCTTCATGCCCGGCTGTACCACTAAACCACCGCCACAAGAAACCACACAGCGACTCTGCGGGTGCCCGGACTCGATAAAGGCCTTCTCATATGCCCGAAAGCGCGCCTCCCCTTCATTTTCAAAAATCGCTGAGATCGACTGGCCCACCTGCTTCTCGATACTTTGGTCTGAATCGATGAATTGATAGCCCAACTCATGCGCAACGCGTCGGCCCAGCGCAGATTTACCCACCCCCATAAACCCAACGAGGTATAGATTTGGACTGCTGCACTGCTTTATTTCTTTCACGGGAAAATAGTGCGACCACTGCAGCGCTGAGGACGACAATAATCAATCCTGATTTTCTATCGACCAAAACACTTGATGAGCGGAGTACGGACTGGCACTATGATCCGCTATGGAAAAAAGTGTGGTTCAAGTCAGCATAAAGGGCGTGATGCCCACCTCCAACGGATGTGCGGTATTTTTAGGTGACGATGCCAAGACCTTCGTCATCTATGTGGATCAAGGAATCGGCACCGCCATACAGCATGCCGTGAATGATGTTCAATTCGAACGCCCGCAAACGCATGACCTCATGGTAACCGTACTCGATGGTCTCGGCGCAGAAGTCGAACGCGTTGTAATTAATAATGTTGAAGACAGTACTTTTTATGCGCGTCTAATTTTGTCGATGGATAATGAACTCGGCCACAAAATCATTGAGGTCGACGCTCGCCCCAGCGACTCACTGGTACTTGCCCTCAATACCAATAAGCCGATTTATGTCTCACGCGCAGTGATGGATACGGTGGATGACATGTCTGCCATTCTAACCAAGATATTGAAGCAGAATGAAGACTAGTCGCTGCGTGCACATCCAGTATCAATTCAAGGTACTGTCGTACCAGTCGCTCGCATACCGGATTCGATGATGACGCCCTTACCTGATCCGGTGATCTCTGGTCAGCCATGGACCGCACTCGCTCCCATGCAGGATGTCACCACGTTGCCATTCATGCAATTGTTAGGCAAGTACGGCGCGCCCGACCTGCTCTTTACTGAGTATTTTCGTGTTCATTCACATTCCAGACTGGAGTCGCATATAGTTGATTCAATTTGCCGGCACAACACTGGCAGACCGGTCTTCGCTCAATTAATTGGCGAAAGCTTACCTGACTTAAAACGAACCGTCGCGGCCATCCACGAACAACAGCTGCCGGTTGCGGGAATCGACCTCAACATGGGTTGTCCTGCCCCGAAAGTATACAAGAAGAATGTAGGCGGAGGCTTGCTGCGCGACCCACAACGAATCGATGCCCTCCTTGGTTGCTTACGCGAATCCATCCATGGGCGTTTCACGGTCAAAATGCGTATCGGCTTTGAGGACGATCGGAACTTTGAGAGCATTCTCAAACTGATCGAGAAACATTCGGTCGATTTGCTCAGTCTGCATGCGCGCACCGTCAAAGAGGCATACCGAAGTGAGGTGCACTATGAGTATATTCAACGAGCCAGCGAATGGGTCCCCTGTCCGGTCCTGGCAAATGGCAACGTCACCTCTGTTCGCAAAGGACAATGGGTACTGGATCAGACCGGTGCTGCTGGACTCATGATCGGCCGCTCCTGCATTCGTAATCCGTGGATTTTTCGTCAACACCGTGAACATTTTAGCGGGCAGCCGATCTTTCAGCCACGGTTCGCCGATGTGCGTCAATATATTGAAGATCTTTTTGCCGCAACCACCCTTCCCGATAGGCAGGGTGTCTATCATATCAATCACCTTAAAAAGTTCCTCAATTTTGTGGGCTTAGGTGTCGATCGCGATGGAGAATTTCTGCATGCCATGCGACGCGTTAAGTCCAAGCCTGAGCTGGATGCCGTATGTGATCAGCACTTAATTGACAACGGACGAGCGGAGGCATTGTTCCCGGATGAACCTATTAAGGGATTAGTCGCGCGCCCAAACTGCGAAACAGCCACTGGCTGCGCGCTGTAGCGACACATTCTGCCCTAGGCTGAATCGCATGGCTGTGTGTGTATTTATTTTACCAGTAAGCATAATGAAGTTGCACAAGGCTTTCTCAATTGGCACTTAAAACAGTTTTTCTAATAGAAATATAAAATCAGGCAGTAATGAATATCCACGAGTATCAAGCAAAACGCCTTCTTGAAGACTACGGCGTGCCCGTACCGAAAGGCTACGCCGCACAAACCTCTCGCGAGGTTGAAACTGCAATTTCCCACTTGAGCGATGACGGAAAGATCGTCGTCAAGGCACAAATACATGCTGGTGGACGCGGTAAGGGTACGTTTACCGACGGATACCAAGGCGGCGTCAAAGTTGTTGATGGTCGTGAAGCTGCGCTCGAGGCAGCCGGACACATGCTCGGCAATACCCTCGTCACTGCGCAAACGGGAGCCAACGGTCGCAAAGTGCAGACACTGTATCTCACTGAAGGCTGTGAAATCGCGCATGAGTATTATCTGGCAATCGTGCTCGACCGAGAAACGGCTCAATCGGTAATCATCGCTTCGACTGAGGGCGGTATGGACATTGAAGCCGTCGCAGCGACAAGCCCGGAAAAAATCATCCGTGTGCCGATAGCGCCGACCTTGGGCCTGCGCCACCATCATTGCCGAAGAGTTGCATTTGAGCTCGGCTTCAGCGGCGATCAAGTCAAGCAATTCGCCCGTATCCTCACAGGCTTATACAACCTATTTTGGGAAAAGAATGCCATGTTGGTGGAAATCAATCCACTCATTACGACTCCCGAAGGCACGATTGTGGCACTCGATGCTAAGGTTTCTTTCGACGGCAATGCGATTTTCCAGCATCCTGACATCATGCAGCTCCGCGACCTCAACGAAGAGGATCCGAAGGAAGTCGAAGCATCCAAGCATAACCTCAGCTATATTGCCCTAGATGGTAACATTGCCTGCCTGGTCAATGGCGCAGGCCTCGCCATGGCGACGATGGATATCATCAAAAGTTTTGGTGGCGAACCCGCGAACTTTTTAGATGTAGGCGGTGGCGCGAATGAGGATCAAGTAACTGCTGCGTTTAAAATCATCCTTTCGGACCCAAATGTTGAAGGCATTCTCGTGAACATCTTCGGTGGTATTATGAAGTGTGACGTGATCGCCCGCGGTATTGTGGCCGCTGCTCAAAACGTCGAGCTAAACGTTCCTCTCGTCGTTCGCCTAGAGGGAACCAATGTCGACGCCGGTAAGGAACTATTACGTACCAGTGGAGTCGCACTCACTCCTGCAGATAGCCTGGTGCAGGCAGCAGAAATTATTACACAGCAAGTCGGTGCCAAACACGACTAGAACCCAACAAGGACCACAGACCTAACACGTTCCTATGAGTATTCTCGTTAACAAAGACACACGCCTCGTCGTGCAAGGCATTACCGGTAAAACCGGCACGTTTCACACCAAACAATGTATCGACTATGGCACCAATGTGGTGGCGGGCGTTACGCCAAACAAGGGCGGTCAAATCTGGGAAGATACTGTTCCCGTGTGCAATACGGTTGCTGAAGCGGTCAAGGAGCACGGAGCGAATGCATCTGTCATTTACGTACCTCCTGCCTTTGCGGGAGATTCCATACTTGAGGCGATAGAGGCAGAACTACCACTGGTCATCTGCATCACTGAAGGTGTTCCTGTTCGCGACATGGCTGAGATCCGTCGCCGTCTGAATTTCTCCAACTGTAAAACCCGTCTCATAGGGCCCAATTGCCCAGGTATCATTACGCCCGGTGAGTGCAAAATTGGCATCATGCCCGGTTACATCCATAAGCCGGGCCGCGTTGGGGTTGTTTCCCGTTCGGGCACATTGACCTACGAGGCGGTGTGGCAACTCACACAGCGTGGGCATGGCCAATCGACTTGTATTGGAATTGGTGGTGACCCAATCAATGGCACTTCCCAAACCGATGCCATCCGTATGTTCAACGAGGACCCTGAGACGGATGCGATCATTATGATCGGCGAAATCGGCGGAAATGCGGAAGAAGATGCGTGTACTTATATCAAAGACCACGTGCAAAAGCCAGTGGCTGGGTTTATTGCTGGCGCATCTGCGCCGAAGGGCCGCACCATGGGGCACGCGGGAGCGATTGTCTCGGCCAGTGGCGCGGGTACCGCGGAAGCGAAATTCGCAGCGATGGAAGATGCTGGCGTCTCGATCGCGCGCAACCCCTCCGAAATCGCAGATGCTCTGCTACGCATCTACAAGGGCTAAGCAGCGCCCTCATCCTTTTTGAGTGATGCCCCACTCTCAGGAAATCTGCCCGTTGTGCTGCAACTCGGGCAGATTTTTTTATACCGATAGCAAGAATCAGCATCGGTACCTGCGTTGCCCTGCCTGTGCGTTGATCTGGCTCTCAGCTCAACACTACTTATCCCCCGCAGACGAACACGACCATTATCAGTTGCATGAAAATGACCCGCAGGACCTGAGCTATCGAAGATTCCTCAAACAACTCTGGGATCCACTGCGGGCGAAACTTTCACCTGGGGCGATTGGCTTGGATTACGGCTCCGGACCCGGCCCGACCCTGCACTTAATGGCGACCGAAGATGGCTTCCCTTGCACCCACTACGACCCGCTCTTTCATCCAGATACATCGGCATTAACCGAGCAGTATGATTTCATCACTTGTTCCGAAACTGTTGAACATTTCCATCACCCACAGTTTGAATTCAAACAACTCATGGCCCGGCTCAAGCCAGGTGGATGGCTCGGTATCATGACTTCGCGCTTTGTACCGGGAATCAATTTTGCCACTTGGCATTATCGCCGCGACCCAACCCATATACTTTTTTATAGTGACGAGACTTTCATTAAAATCGCGGAGGAGTATGGGCAACGCGCACCAACTTTTGTCTCCGACTCTGTGGTGTTGCTGTAACTTGACACCATTGCCCAAGCTAAGCACTAGGCCCTCAGCATATCCGGTGGCACCGTTGCTAATGCCTCTTCCATCGACGTAATGCCTTCTTTAACTTTTAGCATACTGTCTTGGTGCAGGGATTTCATGCCATTGCGCAAGGCCACTTGTTTAATCACTGCAGCTTCTTCGCCTGCGTTAATCGCCTTCACTAATTCATCATTGGTCGCCATCAATTCGTGGATGCCGACTCGCCCCTTATAGCCTTGCCCACTGCAACTCGGGCAGCCCAGTTGATGCGTGCGCATGACGCGGCCTGACCAATCGATCGCTCGTTGAATAATTTCGGCCTCATTGCCTTCTGGGATGTAACTCTTTCGACAGGACGGACACACTCGCCGCATTAAGCGTTGCGCACACACACAGACCAATGAGGCCGATATCATGAAGGGCTCAATCCCCATCTCGGTGAGTCGCGAAATCGTCGTTGGCGCATCGTTGGTATGTAAGGTACTGAAAAGCATGTGGCCGGTTAATGCGGCCTCCACCGCAATACTGGCGGTTTCACTATCACGTATCTCCCCAACCAGAATGACGTCTGGATCCTGCCGCAGAAATGCCCGCAAGGCAGTCGCAAACGTCAGCCCGATCTTACGTTGCATCTGCATTTGCAGTAATCCCGGCAAAGTATATTCAATGGGATCTTCGGCCGTTCGTATACAAATATCCGCCGTATTGATTTCATTCAAAGCAGAATACAAGGTCATCGATTTGCCAGAGCCGGTTGGCCCGCAGTGTAAAACCATACCATAGGAGCGTTGAATCAGCTCACGATAAAGCGACAAATTCTCATTGGAGAATCCAAGGGCAGGCAACGGCAAGGTACTCTTCTGTTTATCCAGAATACGCATCACGACCCCTTCCCCATGATTCAGCGGTGCGGTAGCGACACGTAGGTCGACATCGATGCCCTTCTTGTTGTAGTTTTTATAAATGATGCGTCCATCTTGCGGTAAGCGCTTTTCTGCAATATCCAACTGCGCCATAACTTTTAAGCGTGCCAGTAACGCAGCACTCGCAGCTGGGGGAATCGTTAGACGCGTTTGCAAAACGCCATCTACGCGGACGCGGACTCGCGATTCTTTTTCAAAAGGCTCGATGTGCACATCGCTTCCACCGGAGTGATAGGCCTCCTCGATGATACGATTCGCCAATAAAACAATGGGAGCAGATTCTTCACCCGTAAAATCCTCCTTTAACTCTTCCTCGCTCTCATAGTCCAGACCCAAGGCCTCAACGACATCGCTAAAGCCGGCAGCTTCCACTTGCTGGTTCGCATCGAGCGCATCCTTAATATCCGCTTCGATACCTAAGAGAAATGAAGCCTGCATTCCCGTGTGGCTTTCTACCTTCTGCGAGATCGAAGCATCAAAGGGGTTACTAATGGCAACGATGATGCGGTCGTAGGCACCACCGAGTGGTAAGACTTTGTGCGCTTGGCAAAAGCTTCGGTCCAGCTTTGCAAAGGTATGTTCATTCACCTCAAAACGCCGGACATTGATTGGCGCTAACTTAAATGCCTTAGCCTTGGCCAGTAACAGTTGTGGCCGTGTAATTTTGTATTCGCTTAAAAGCAGTTCCTCGATGGCATTTCCGGAGAGCTCCCGATCGCTATTCTGCAAGCGCTGGCAATGGCGCTCATTCAAACGACCCATATCATATAAGCTATCCACGATAGCAGCTTGTATGCGTGCGAGTGACATCGTCTTAAGTACCTTAAATTAAACTACTATCGGGCAGCTGACTGCGCCGCTTAGATCGAGTCAGTCGAGTCTTCGCTCCCGACTTGGGCCGTGGCGTTGGAGCATGACGTGACGCCCGATCCGCCGTATCCAGTATCGTTGCCACTAACTCACACACCGTAGCATGTAGCTGATCGTAGTGCTGCGGCCACTCCGGTGCCTGCAATCGTTCGCGAAGCGCTGCCTCAAATTCAGGTGCCGCGTTGAGCGTTTCTGCATCGATGCGTTGCAGTGCCATGTTTCGTGCAAGTAATTCGACATCCTTGGGACATTGATTGAGCGCGGGGACGAAAACCTCTGCAGCACCCATGAACATATAGAGTTTGTCATCAATCAATTGCTCCGCGTAAAGGGTATCCAAATCTCGGCTCACACAAAAAATAAACCGCGCGCGGCTCTCTGTAGTCTGCAAGCCCCCTAAAGCAGCCGGTAACGATTTCAAGAAACCCCACTGAGCAGGAGAGAACGCTTCTGCTTCAGTAAAGACACAAGTGACACGCTGAGCGCCTTCCGCCAGCACTCGCTTGATCTGATGCTTCACTTGATCCGGCAAAAGTGACGCCTTATCGAGATACATGAAATACTCCAAAGCCGGTTCATCTGCAAAGCCATGCATGTCTTCGCAGATTTGGCGAAAATGCGTGCCCAATGGACCCACCAGCGTTAAGGCTGACCTAAAATCCTTCAGCCGATACAACGACCGAGCAAAATCAACGGTTTCCTCGTGCAAGCAAGCAAATGAGGCGAACGGAAATCCAAGCGCCTCCTGCGTGACTGCTGCGACAGACGACGGACTCGGCTCCGATGTGCCCGCAGAATCGGGCTCCTGCACCGCAGCCGACATCAGCTCTTTGGTTCGCGCTAATAAAGCGAACACATTCAGTGGTTTTTGAAAGACACCATTGATACCTTCACGCAGTAATTCGCGAATCGTCACATCATCCAAATAAGCAGAAACCATCAGGACAGGAATCTCAGGCTTTGTTTGTTTGATCCGACGCAAGTAATCACGGCCATTCAAAAATGGCATTTCATAATCCGTAACAATCAGGTCAACGTGCGACTCAGCAATAAAGCGTAAGGCCTCGCGCGGATCCTGAAACGCTTTTACACAATAGTCTGCCTGTTGAAAGACAACTTTGAGTAAGCCGTTAAAATCGGCATCATCATCGACAATTAATATGGTTTGAGGCATAGGGCTTAAATGAACCGAACTACGGTAGCAGCTGCGTCGTTTGCAGTTCGCTTTCACTCACTTCCTGCAAGGCTTCGAGGCGGGCGATACCTCGCGATAAATGGTCCATGGTGGTGACGTACCAGATGACATTTTCCTGTAACAACTCACTCCAATAACGAACGACTGGCTCACTTAGATAGTAACAGGTTGCCAGCAAATAAGAGCGGTCCATACGGTCGAAGGGCAAGGTCAGGGAGGCCCAACAAAGCGACAAGTCCACATTCACCTTCCGCCGCGGACGTAATTTGACGGCGTCCAAATCGATTAGGCTGAGACCGACCGAATCCATTTGATAGGCCAGTAAGTCTGCCTCATCCAACGAGCCCAAGTCATTCATCAGCAAATTCAAGATCGACACCTGCGACAGTTCCGCATCGTGCAAGCCCTGATTAAATTGCTCAAAAGCAGTCTCTAAGTTGGCTTGAGCCAACAAACCATGCTCAACGAGTGAAGCTCCGAAATAACGATTACTACGCAGGATCAGTGTCTGTAGTTCTGGTGTTCGTGTGCTGATACTTAAGTCTGCGTCCACCCAAAATACTCCGTCAAACGGCAAAACTGCGATTTCGGCCGAATCTGTGCCGCCTAGAAAATTAGTTATAAACTTTACGTAAACAGAGCTAAAATTTTGTAAAACCTACATATTCTAGGTGTTTTACTGAGCCGTATTTCGGGGATTTCACTGATTCACATTTCGCCGTACTCCGATGTATGTCCAGCGATCATCCTAGGCATTATTGACATCCACGCATCGTTCTCGCAGCGATCTGCAGGCACAAAAAAACCCGACGAGCGTCGGGCTTTTGCAGTTACTGTGGCCTCACTTACACGAACTTCTTAAAGAGCAAGGTCGCATTGTGCCCACCGAATCCAAGGTTGTTGCAGATCGCCACGTTGACTGGAGCTTCACGCATCACGTTCGGCACATAATCCAAATCACAGTCCGGGTCGGGGTCGGTGTAATTGACCGTCGGTGGCACTTTGTCATCACGAATGGCGAGCGCACACGCAGCGGACTCGATTCCTCCCGCAGCACCCAACAAGTGACCGGTCATACCCTTAGTCGATGAAACCATCGTAGTGTAAGCATGCTCACCCAGCGCTTTTTTAATCGCGAGTGTTTCAAACTTATCATTGTAGGGGGTCGAAGTTCCGTGCGCGTTGATATAGCTGACGTCTTCAGCCTGGATACCCGCTTCCTCAATCACATGGTTGATCGCAGCCCCCAGTGCTTTGCCCTCAGGATCAGGGGATGTAATGTGAAACGCATCGCAGGTCGCCCCATAGCCAGCCAACTCACAGTAGATCGTTGCTCCACGCGCTTGCGCATGTTCCAGGGTTTCCATTACCAGCACACCCGATCCTTCGCCCATAATAAAACCGTCGCGCCCCTGATCAAAGGGACGGCTGGCCGTTTGCGGCGCATCATTATAATTGGTGCTCATCGCCTTCATGGAACAAAAGCCCGCATATCCCAGTTCGGTGATCGCGGCTTCACTACCCCCGGCAAGCATGATGTCGGCATCGCCATCGCGAAGCATATGATAGGCCTCACCGATACTGTGAGTGCCAGACGCACAAGCGCTCACAATGCCGTAGTTCGGCCCTCGTGCGCCGACTTCGATCGCGACGACACCACTGGCGATGTTCGCAATTAAGGACGGGATCATGAACGGAGAGACCTTCCGCGGGCCACCTTCATAAAGACGACGACTTTGCGTCTGGATCGTAATCATCCCGCCAATCCCGGAACCGATCAGCACACCAAAACGATCGGCATTAAGGGTGGCAGGATCTAGATTCGCATCCTGCAAGGCTAACTTGGACCCCGCGACTGCAAACTGCGTGTAGCGATCGTTGCGGCGCGCTTCTTTGGGGTCCATGTAATCAGCCGCATTAAAATGCAACGCTTCAGAACCAACCTTAGAGGGATACTCAGTAACATCAAAGGACTGAACCGTATCAATACCGCTTTTCCCGGCCAGCAGGCTCTCCCAAAGGCGGTCCACTCCGTCGCCAAAATTGGTAACAGTGCCAATGCCTGTGATAACAACCCGTTGTCGTTTAGGTGCGTCTTCCATAAGAGGTGATAAAAACTAAGCCGCTGTGGAGCGGCTTAGTTATTAAATAGTTAATTGTGCGGGATTAACCGGCTTTCTCGGTGATGTATTTGATCACGTCACCCACACTTTGGAGCTTTTCAGCGTCCGACTCGGGGATCTCGCCGTCGATCTCATCCTTGAACTCTTCTTCAAATGCCATAATCAGCTCGACAGTATCGAGTGAGTCAGCACCAAGATCGTCGAGGAACGATGCTTCTGCGGTGACCTGCTCCTCATTTACGTTGAGCTGGTCGACGATGATAGTTTTTACACGTTGTTCGATTGTTTGATCGGCCATAATTTATTGGGTTAGATTACTATAGTCTGAGCATCACATGACCATACCACCGTCAACTGTAAAAACTTGTCCGGTGATGTAGCCTGCGCCCTCAGAGGCGAGAAAGTCTGTCGTTGCCGCGATATCGCTTGCCGCCCCCATCCGCTTCATTGGAATCATCCCTACGATGGCTTCCTGCTGCGCCTCATTGAGTTCGGCAGTCATGTCGGTGGCAATAAATCCGGGAGCGATCGCATTGACAGTCACATTTCGTGCCGCGAACTCTTTCGCAAGGCTTTTTGTAAGACCATGGATGCCGGACTTCGCCGCTGCATAGTTAGCCTGCCCCGCGTTGCCCATCAAGCCAATCACCGAAGAGATATTGATGATCCGCCCCCACCGCTTGCGCGTCATGGGGCGTGCGAGGTGCTTAATCCAAGTGAAGCAACTCGTAAGGTTCGTCGCAATCACGTCGTCCCAATCGGCATCGCTCATACGAAACAATAACCCATCTCGAGTAATCCCGGCACAGTTCACTAAGACATCGACAGTGCCATGTGCGTCGAGGAACTGCTCACTGGCGGCCTGTACCGCAGCTCGGTCGGCCACATCAACTGCCAGCGACTCCGCAGACCCTCCTGCAGCGATGATTGCCTCAGCAACGGGCCCACAAGAACCCGCTGAGCGACTCACACAAATCACATGATGGCCACTTTTGGCGAGCTGTTCCGCGATACTTTTCCCAATACCACGCCCCGCGCCGGTAACTAGGGCTACTTTCTTTTCAGATGCTTCAGTCATACCGTTTCAATCAGTCAAATAATGTACTATTATACTGGGATCATAGTCATCGCATTATTCTAATGAGGGGCAAGCACGAATGTAACTTTCAAGCAACATTGACAGCGGCGCAGAATATGGACTGAAGTGCTCGGATGTCGCAGGCAGAAGAACAACGTATCCAAAAGCTGATTGCTCAATCCGGACTCTGTTCCCGGCGCGAGGCAGAGCGCTTAATTGAAGATGGCTGCGTGCGCGTCAATGGCAAGGTCTCACAACTCGGTGATAAAGCGAAGCCTGATGCCGATATCTTTGTAAACAATAAGCCGATACGTGCCAAAGTAGAGCGCGCCGTGACGCTGGTGATGAATAAGCCGAAAGGCTACCTCTGCACCAATTCCGATCCCTTTGCCGATCGCACCGTTTTTGAACTCTTGCCCGCTGACTTACAACGCCAGCGTATGTTTTGCGCGGGCCGCCTGGATAAAGACAGTGAAGGTCTGCTGATTCTTACCAACGATGGCGAACTCGCGCACCGCGTAAGCCACCCGAGCACCTGTGTGACCAAACGCTACCGTGTGGTTCTGCATCGGGATTTTGATAAAGGTGATATTCCTAAACTCCTCAAGGGCGTTGACTATGAGGGTGATTTTCTCAAAGCAGAAAAAGTCATTCCCGCCCCAGCTATTGGCGAAGGCCACCAGCGACGCCTGGAAGTCCACCTGCACCATGGCAAGAAACGAGAAGTTCGCCGCCTCTTTGAAGCGAACCGCTACTACGTTAAAAAATTAGTGCGTGTGCAAATCGGTGGCATCATTTTAAAGAATATTCCAAAAGGCGGGATTAAAATTCTCGGCAAAAAAGAAATCGAACTGCTGTTCGCTTAATGCTCGCGCCACTAAGATCAGTTGACACTCCTTAGCCCAATGAAACGCGTCGTACCGTGCAGTTTTATAAGCGCTGCGCTGCTCATCCTCTGCAGTACCGTCACTGGGCAAGAAATCCGCCTGCAAGCGGCGCCACAGAGCGATGCGGCATTGCTTGAAACAGCTGCACCGCAAGCCACCCTCGACATTCTGGTTGATGCCGAACCCAGTCTAGCGGAGCGCGTCGCTCCGAAGCGACCGAAGCGGGAGGCCAGCACTCCCACACGGACCGTCGGCGGAAAACTGGTACGACGCCTCAACACTTATGGCCCGCGCTACCCACTGCGTTTACGTGGCGCCAGTGGACGCATCGCTTACGTCGACGTGTCTCGCCTTTTCATCCATGACCTACGCCCCTATCTCGAGCAACAGGTGTTGATTACCGGCGAACTACGCCCTTTAGTGCCCGGCAGCCGAGAACTCGTTATACATGCTCGCAGCCTGCGTCTTGCAGATTAACCCTATACAACCATGAACCTAATCGACGGCAACGCCATAGCAGAATCCATCATCGACGAACTCACCGCTGAAGTCAGTGCACTTCAAGGTGCGAAGCCAGTCGTCGCCTTCATACGCGTGGGCGATGATCCCGCATCCGTTTCCTATGTACGCAAAAAACAAAAGACTGCGGAGCGTATTGGCATCGAAAGTCGCTTACTTTTACTGCCTGAAGACGTGCAAAAAGAAGCCCTGTTTGAGCAAATCGACGCACTCAACGCAGACCCAGCAGTTAATGGCATTTTGATTCAAGCGCCCTTACCCAAACACATCGACGAAACCGAAGCCTTCAACCGCGTCGCTCCGCATAAAGACGTCGACGGTTTCAGTACGGTCAATATGGGTAAATTATGCCAGGAAGACGCGACGGGGTTTGTTGCGTGTACGCCTGCAGGTATTGTCGAATTAATTCAACGCAGTGGCATTGAGACTGCCGGCAAGCATGTGGTTGTACTCGGGCGCAGCTTAATTGTGGGTAAACCTGCTGCTTTGTTAATGCTGCGCAAAGCGGTACCGGGCAATGCAACTGTCACGGTCTGCCACTCTCGCACCAGTGATTTGGCTACCCTCACACGACAAGCGGATATCCTCATCGCTGCAATTGGCCGCCCGAATTTCGTCACTGCTGATATGGTCAAAGATGGTGTCGCCGTCATTGATGTTGGCATCAACCGAGTCGATGACCCCAGTCGTCAACGTGGCTATCGCTTAGTTGGAGATGTCGATTTCGACGCAGTCAGCGCGAAGGCTGCGCAGATCACTCCCGTCCCAGGTGGTGTGGGTCCTATGACTGTTGCCATGCTGATGCATAACACCCTGCGTGCCTTCAAAGCAGCTCGCGCTCAATGAGTGATACCACACCACCGCCGCCGAAGGCAGGGTCAGAGTCAGCAGCCAACTCCAAGCCAGCCGATAACCCCCTCAATGCGGTCTTCAGCGATACGGGTCCGATGCCACCTGCGCGCATCGGCATCCGCGCCCTCGCCTTTCTATTGGATTTCATTCTCATCAGTGCCGTCGCAACGGTCTTGATCTGGAAGATTCTGCTACCACAGTCACACCCGGGCGCTTTCCCTGAGTTTCTGGAATGGGGCGAACAATTGCTGGAATGGGTTGCGTCGGAACAACCGGATCGCAGCACACCACCTGCCCCTAGTCATAACTTAGCTGAGGCACTCAATTACGCCAGTGATCTACAACTACTGATCTTCTGGTTGTATTTTGCATTGGGCGAAGCTTTCTTCGCCGGTTCAGTCGGTAAAGTCGCATGCCGCTTGCGCACAGTCAGCACCGTAACTCTGGCGCCCCCACCCTTTATTACCGGTGTCATCCGTGGCGGACTGAAAACCGCCGTCCTCTTCCTAATACCTCCACTCGGCTTACTCGTCGCGCTCGCGGCGCTCTGGTTTAATCGCCGCCGACAAATGGGCCACGACCTGCTCGCTCGTACCGTCGTGGTTGACGAAAGGCACCTACAAGCGATACCTGTGAAAAATCTTTAAATCGACGACGGGCCGGATCTTTCTCTAGACTTCAGCTTTCCGTTAAGCCGCAGTCGCACCACAATCAAGCATTCCGTCTTATTCGTCCGCCACCCCATTTCTCTATCCTTTGAGCCTGCCAGCGAAACCTAAAATTCTGGTCGTCGATGACCAACCCATCAACGTCAAGTTGCTGCAACGCAAACTCGAGCGTCAGAATATGGACGTTTACGTCGCTTACAATGGGCGTGAATGCTTAGACCAAGTTGCGGCCTTACAACCCGACCTCATTTTATTGGACATCATGATGCCAGAAATGGATGGCATCGAAACCTGCCAACAAATTAAAGCAGACGCCGCTACCGAGGCGATCCCGATCATTTTCATCACCGCGAATGCCTCAAAGAAGGGTAAGCTAGAGGGACTCGAGGCGGGTGCAGTGGATTACATCACTAAACCCATCGATCTCGAAGAAACACTGGCACGGGTGCGCACACAACTTCGGCTCAAGGAGATCTACCGTGAAAACGTAGGGCTGCAAGCGCGTCTCGGTGACGCCCGCAAAGCCGCCGCGGTCGGTGCGATCACTCAAGGGATCGCCCATAACTTAAACAACCTACTTGGCGTGGTTGTCGGTTATTTAGATCTCATTAAAAACGGTTATGACAGTCCGGACATGGTCCAACGCAGTGTGGGGTCGATGGATCACGCAGTTACTCGCATGGTTGGTATCATCCGCCAACTCTCTTCGATTGCGGGCAACAAACAGTTCGAGATGAGCACACTGCCAATTGCAGACCTAGTGGAAAGCAGTATCGAGCGCTTCGAAGCCGAGCAGCCAACGCCTGCAAACGTAACGGTTCGGTCGGAATTGGAGAGCGATGCAAAAATCTCAGCGAATGCTGAAATATTTGAAACGATCTTAGTCAGGCTGTTGGCCAATGCATTGGAAAGTTATCCAGAAGCAAGCCATGAAGCAGACCGAAGCATTCACGTAAATGTCAGCACTGAATCTGCGGATGCGCACACCCTCCTACAAATCAAAGTTACGGATCATGGCAGTGGCATTGATGCATCCGTTAAGGATAGCCTATTTGAACCCTTTATCACGACTAAATCAGCGGTTGGCCGCGGCATGGGGCTCACAATCGCCCGCCACACGATGCGTAACCTCGGTGGTGATGTGCACTTGCAAGAAAACGCAGACGGCGGTGTAACCGCCATTATGACCCACCCGCTTCAACAAAACTGATATTTCCAGCCGGACACTATGACTCAGACAACCACCAAGATCGTATTTATCGGAGCAGGACGCATGGCATCCGCCATCATCCAAGGTCTCATTGACAAAGAACATTATGCCCCGGCTGAAATCGCCTGCACCTGTGGAGACGACCCGACAGGTCCGCAACTCGCCGAAAGAACCGGAATCCAGTATTTGCCGGACATTACTCCTGCCCTGTATTCGAGCGAGGCAATCGTGCTGGCTTGTAAACCCCAGCAATTCAACGCAATCGAACAAGGCCTAGCTGATGCTGCCACGGGTAAACTGGTACTATCCATCCTTGCAGGTACCCCATTGTCACGTCTTGGTACTAAATTTAACAAAGCCCGTAATATCGTGCGCACCATGCCAAACACCCCGGGCCAAATTGGTGCCGGCGTTACCGCGTTCGCCCCACTACGCGAGCTCACGGATAAAGATCAACAAATCGTCGACAATACATTGAGCGCTTTGGGGAATTTTCACGAAGTGGAAGAAAGTGACTTAGATGCAGTCACTGCCTTGAGCGGTAGCGGTCCGGCATATGTTTTTGAATTCGCCGCAGCTCTCAGAGAAGCAGGTATTCATTGCGGCTTGAGTCCGGAACTCGCCGCATCGCTGTCTATCGATACACTTCTCGGCGCTGCCATGCTGCTCGCCAGTGGAGAAGAAAGTCCTGAAGCATTGCGAAATGCAGTGACCTCACCAGGTGGCACGACAGCCGCGGCGCTTGAGGTCCTCAACGACTCTGGTTTTCGCGACCTTATCGATCAAGCGCTGGCTGCAGCCAAAGCACGCTCGCTCGAACTCGCCAAAGATTAATGAGTCACGCCCGAAACCTCTGCTGCTGCAGACTCGACTCAGCTGAGGTGCCGCTATGGTTGTTGGTAAACAACTATAAGTAACCCCACCTGTGCCGTATAGGGGGAGTCCTTGGCCTTTGAATTCCAAGGTGGGTGCTTTCCCGCTAGCTTTTGTCTTCCGGTTGACGGCTGGACAGCCACTAACGAGGGTCAAGCTCCCGAGTTCAAAAGAGTAAAGGACAGAACTCCGAAATGGCTCGAACACCGCAGGGTTACAAATACCTTGCCTGCTCGAGCGACAAAGGCAACTCGAAATGCCTTCGCAGCAGCTCGAATCGGAAGCAACCGGATGCCGATACTCCAGTCTCCGAGAGACAAAAAAAGCTCCCCGAGTTCGGGGAGCTTTGCAGATGCTTGAAATTGAAGAAGCAGTGCAATCCGGATGGATTACATCATGCCACCCATACCACCCATGCCGCCCATATCAGGCATTGCAGGTGCGGCGGCCTTTTCTTCTGGCTCGTCTGTGATCATGCACTCCGTAGTGAGTAACAGACCCGCAACGGAACCCGCATTTTGCAAGGCAGTACGAGTCACCATAGCCGGATCAACAATACCCGCTTGCAGAAGATCCACATAATCACCGGTAGCAACATTATAGCCCTTGGCTCCTTTAGCCTTAAGCACTTCTGCGACTACGAGTGAACCTTCAACACCCGCGTTGGTGCAAAGTTGGCGAAGCGGTGCTTCGATCGCACGACGTACGATTTGTGCGCCCAATTCTTCGTCTCCCTCAAGCTCTGCAGCAGCTTTTTCAATGGCTGTTGCGGCACGAAGTAATGCAACACCACCACCTGGAAGGATCCCTTCCTCAACGGCAGCACGTGTAGCGTGTAAGGCATCGTCCACACGATCCTTCTTTTCCTTCATTTCCGGCTCGGTTTGCGCGCCCACGTTGATCACGGCGACACCACCAGCAATTTTAGCGAGGCGCTCTTGTAGCTTCTCACGATCATAATCGGAAGATGTTTCTTCGATTTGGCGGCGGATAAGTTTCACACGGCCTTGAATGTCCGAACTCTTGCCGGCACCTTCCACGATCACGGTGTTTTCCTTGTCTACAGTGATGCGCTTGGCTTTACCCAGATCGCTCAACTGGACATTCTCCAGCTTAATACCGAGGTCCTCCGTGATGCAACGACCGCCGGTCAGGATCGCGATATCTTCAAGCATCGCCTTGCGACGATCGCCAAAGCCAGGCGCTTTCACTGCGGCAACATTCAAAGTACCACGCAATTTATTGACGACAAGTGCCGCCAAAGCTTCGCCTTCAACATCTTCAGCGATGATTAATAGCGGCTTATTGGTTTTCGCAACATTTTGAAGCAAAGGTAGGATCTCATTTAAATTAGAGATCTTCTTCTCGTGGATCAAAATGTGCGCATCCTCGAAGTTGACTTCCTGCGCTTCCGCGTCGGTGCAGAAGTAAGGGGAAAGGTACCCCTTATCAAACTGCATACCTTCGACGACATCGAGCGATGTTTCGATCGACTTCGCTTCCTCAACGGTAATCGTGCCGTCTTTACCAACACGATCCATTGCTTCTGCAATAATGTCACCAATCTCGGTATCCCAGTTCGCTGAAACCGTGGCGACTTGGCGAATCTCTTCCCGGTCTTTAACTTTCTTGCTTTGCTTGGCAAAGGCAGCTGTGGCTGCCGCAACCGCATGGTCGATACCGCGCTTCAGGTAGATAGGATTCGCACCCGCGGCGACATTTTTAATCCCTTCGCGGTAAACTGCTTCAGCCAAAACGGTCGCAGTCGTCGTACCATCACCTGCCGAATCGGCCGTTTTCGAAGCGACCTCTCGTACCATTTGAGCACCCATATTTTCATAGGGATCTGCAAGATCGATTTCCTTCGCAACGGTGACACCGTCCTTAGTTACATTCGGAGCACCGAACTTTTTATCGAGCAGTACATTGCGACCCTTGGGACCGAGCGTGACCTTAACCGCATTGGAGAGTGTTTCCACGCCGGTTAAAATCTTCTTACGTGCTGCTTCGTCGAATAGAATTTGTTTAGCCATAATTATAGTTTTGAATGATTCGTCGTTTGTGAGTGTTCCGGTTTAGCCGACAACGCCAAGCAGGCTGTCTTCCTCGATGATTGTGTATTCAACACCATCGAGCTTAACCGCAGTGCCACCATATTGAGGCATCAGGACGCGGTCACCTTTCTTCACAAAGAAAGGCTTATCATCAGCCTTACCCGTGCCGAGAGCGACAACTTCAGCCTCCTGCGATTTCTCCTTAGCGGAATCTGGAATAATGATTCCCCCGCGGACTTGTTCATCTTCTTCAATGCGCTTTACGAGAACGCGTTCACCGAGTGGTTTTATTTTCATAGCTTGTGTATTAGTTTTATGAATACTCTTTGTTTGTTAATAAGACACGCGCGAGGAACAGGCCTAGCGCGCTGCATAATTGTTAATTGTTGCTTTTTTCGTCGTCCACGACTTCGAAATCAGCGTCAACGGTTTCGCCTTCCGCCTGCTTCGGTTCAGCATCTGCTGCGCCGGCACCAGCGTCTGCCCCAGAGCCAGCTTCTGCACCTGCCTGACCATAGAGATCCTGCGCGAAAGATTGCATGATTTCCATGATCTTCGTTTTCGGCGCTTTGAGGGCTTCGGCATCCGCATCCTGGTTTTCCAGTACGGCTTTCCCTTCAGCGATTGCAGCTTCTAACTCCGTCTTTTTATCAGCTGGGATTTTGTCGCCCATTTCACCAATCTGTTTTTCCGATTGGTAAATGATGTTATCCAATTCGTTGCGAGCCTCGACCCCCTCTTTCATTTTGGCGTCTTCAGCCGCATGCGCTTCAGCCTCCCGCTTCAGTTTCTCGACTTCATCTTTATCCAGTCCAGAAGAGCCACTGATCGTGATATTTTGCTCCTTACCCGTGCCCTGATCTTTAGCACTCACGTTCAGTATGCCGTTTGCGTCGATATCAAACGTTACTTCGATTTGCGGCACGCCGCGGGCAGCGGCAGGGATGCCATCCAAGCGGAAGGTCCCCAGCATTTTGTTATCCTTTGCCATCGGGCGTTCGCCCTGAAGAACTTTAATGTCCACGGCGGTTTGATTGTCGGCATAGGTTGAGAAGGTCTGACTCTTCTTCGTTGGGATCGTTGTGTTGCGATCGATCATTGCCGTGGCTACAGCACCGGCTGTTTCGATGGCCAGCGTCAGCGGAGTCACGTCGAGCAACAATACGTCGCGCACATCCCCCTGCAACACGCCCCCTTGAATGGCAGCGCCGATGGCGACCACCTCATCTGGGTTCACACCTTGGTGTGGTGCTTTTCCAGCCAGCCCTTGAGCGACCTCAACCACCTTGGGGGCGCGGGTCATACCACCAACCAGAACCAACTCGGCAATTTCTGAGGCGGAGTGACCCGAATCCTTCAAGCAGGCATTGAACGGTGCCTTGGTGCGCTCGTAGAGGCTATCACAAATCTGTTCCAACTTCGCCCGTGTCAGCGTTATGTTCAAGTGCTTCGGGCCAGACGCATCAGCAGTGATAAACGGAAGGTTTATATCCGTGCTCTGAGTCGAGGAGAGTGCGATCTTGGCCTTCTCGCCCTCTTCTTTCAGGCGTTGCAACGCCATTTTATCACTGCGCAGATCAATACCTTGTTCTTTCTGGAATTCTTCGATGAGAAAATCGATTAAGGCGCTATCCCAATTGTCTCCACCCAAGTGAGTATCACCATTGGTCGCTTTGACCTCAAAGACGCCATCCCCGATTTCCAAAATCGAGATATCAAAGGTGCCACCACCGAGGTCATAGACCGCAATAACTTCATCGTTACCCTTATCTAAACCGTAAGCCAATGCCGCAGCCGTCGGCTCGTTGATGATTCGTTTCACGTCGAGTCCCGCAATTTGACCCGCGTCCTTCGTAGCCTGGCGCTGCGCATCGTTGAAATAGGCAGGCACAGTAATGACCGCCTCAGTCACCTTCTCCCCAAGATACGCCTCCGCATCTGCCTTGAGCTTTTGCAGCACGATCGCTGCAATTTGCTCTGGAGCAAACTGTTCGTTCTTTCCGCCCACTTCGGCTTCGATGTAAGCATCACCATTTTTGCCTTTGACGACCTTATACGGCAGGCTGGAGGCTTCCTCTTGAACTTCGTCGAACTTACGACCGATCAAGCGCTTCGCCGAAAAGATCGTGTTACTGGGATTCGTGACAGCCTGCCGCTTCGCCGCTTGCCCAACTAGGCGCTCGCCGTTCTTGGCGAAAGCAACGATAGACGGTGTTGTACGCGCACCCTCTGAATTTGGAATCACAACGGGTTCTCCACCTTCCATA
>Ga0228650_1000065_pt1 | contig 31692 bp, 23 predicted proteins | sample 62DmetaG_FD_183171 | JGI IMG/M metagenome (GOLD analysis project Ga0228650, IMG submission 183171) | Seawater microbial communities from Monterey Bay, California, United States - 62D | ecosystem: Environmental > Aquatic > Marine > Coastal | place: USA: California | collected 2016-10-28
TAATCGTTTTTAATAAGTCGTACTACTAAAACCACTAAAAGAGCGATTCCCTCGGGCAGTGAATGCATGTTATTTAAATGCATCGTGCGCATGTGTGAACCACAACAAAGTGATGGGACAAATTTATGCGGTGTAATTTTAATTGCACGAAGACATTTGTATTTTCCCAAATCCAACAGCAGATTTCTTTTTTACACCTGAAACGTTATCGTCTTTAGAGGCAGATGTTGATTTCTATAACGAATCCATTGGAGCAGTCGATTATCTATGGGATTTTGGAGATGGTACTACTGCGACAACTTTTGATGCATATCATCAGTATGAACCAGGTCAGTCAATTACATATGAAGTTATTCTTTATGTGAATAATGAATTTGGATGTGTAGATAGTATTTCTAAGGAAATAAAGATAAAAGATGAGCTTTTAGTGTACGTGCCAAATACCTTCACACCAGATGGAGGTCAATACAACAATGTTTTTAAACCAGTTTTAGGTTCTAATTTAAGTGTAGAAAATTATGAGTTTTCGGTATTTAATCGGTGGGGCGAGCAGATTTTTATTTCGAATGATCCAAACGAGTTTTGGGACGGAACCTATAGAGGGAAGCAATGTCAAGAAGGGACTTATGTCTGGAAGTTGGTTTTGATCGCAAGTGAAGAAGTCATTGAATCTGGGCAGCGTTCAGAATACATTGGGCATGTGAATATACTGAGGTAGTATTCCACAGTTGTCCTTGAAACCGACCTGCCCAAAGTTTGACCTACGCTTGCCGAAGGGAAGCGGAGAAAAAAACTTCACAAAACAATTGTGCCTGCTTCCAAGAGTTGTTATTTTGGAATGCACGAAACTGTTTTGGATTTCAAAGGGAGTTTTAGTAAAGGTTGCAGATTCATGGAAGAGAAATTGCCCGTTCGAAAAATTGTTCATATTGATATGGATGCGTTCTATGCATCGGTTGAACAAATGGACACACCCGCTCTTCGTGGGAAGCCCATCGCAGTGGGCGGCGATCGAGAACGCGGCGTTGTTGCTGCGGCGAGTTATGAAGCACGCAAGTATGGCGTGAAGTCGGCCATGCCCTCCGTTGTGGCTGCACGACGCTGTCCCGATTTGATTTTCGTACCGCCACGCTTTGAACGCTACAAAGAAATTTCGGAGCAAATCCGCGCCATTTTTTATGAATACACCGACCTCGTTGAACCGCTTTCACTCGATGAAGCATTCCTCGATGTGACAGAAAATAAAATCAACCACCCCTCCGCAACACTCCTCGCCGAAGAAATACGGTACCGCATTTATACAGAAGTCGGACTCACCGCATCGGCCGGAATCTCAATCAATAAGTTCACTGCAAAAATTGCTTCCGACATCAACAAGCCGAACGGCCAACGCACCATACCACCCGAGGAAGTGCTCCAGTTTCTGAAACACCTGCCAATTGAGAAATTTTTTGGCGTCGGAAAAGTTACCGCCGAGAAGATGAAATTGCACGGCATATTTATCGGAAGTGATTTAAAGGCAAAATCACGCAATTACCTCCAACAGCATTTTGGGAAATCGGGCGCACATTTTTACAACATCGTTCGGGGCATACAACACAGCGCTGTGCAACCCGACCGCATCCGGAAGTCCATCGCCGCAGAACGCACCTTTCAAAACGACCTTGATTCTGAGAAATACATCCTCGAACACCTGAACAAAATTGCAGGTATCCTCGAAGAACGAGTCAAAAAAAGTGAAGTCAAAGGGAAAACAATCACGCTAAAACTGAAATACAACGATTTTACTCAGCAAACACGAAGCAAGACCGTACCCGATTTTTTGGAGCACCAAGAAGCGATTTATGCCGTGGTGCGTGAACTTGTGCAACAACGCCCCATCGAAAAGCCCGTGCGCCTGCTCGGAATCTCCATGACAAAACTCAACGTAAACGATACAGTAAAAAGTGTGTCCGTTCAATTGGGCCTCGATTTTTAAACTTGTATTGTGCACAATTCGCGTTCAATGGACGTCAAACGCACATGGGAGTCAATTGAATTTTTTGAGGTCGGGGATGCTGTAGCTTTCTCCTTTTGAGAAATCAATTTTTAGTGATTCTTGTTCATCGGTTTGAACAAACGGAAACCCTTCAACAAAAGCATCAATTTGAGTTTTGTCTTTTGCTTTCCAATAGGTTTTGAGCTTCAATTGATCGGACGTAGGAATGGCAACAAGCTTTCCGAGTGCCTGGTTTTCATAGATCACAAATGCATTGGCTTCTTTTCTCAATATTCCCATGGATGCGAAGGTAATTTAATTTTCGATGAAATGCAGTCCGAGGTAGTCTCATTCCAAACCGGAAATACACAAATATGACACAATTCCTCCCTTCGGTGGAGGCCATTTAGATAAGAGAAAATAATGTTTCTCTTATATTTATACAGAAAAAAATGATGTTAATTAACTGATTTTAAATAGTTTATATTTTTGGTGTGTACAGAAGTGCCTGAAATAACGTTTTGTTGTTGTGTGACTCCTATTTACAATAAGAATTTTGGCTATCATTAGGAATGGAGTAATAGATACTTCTTGCATGCATATGAAAAAACTTCTTCTCTCGATTTTTGTTCTCACATCAATGCATACTGTGTTAGGACGAGACAAAGCTGAATATTCTCTAAATTATTTTGCCATTTATGATTACAATTTGGATGCTTTTTTGGTGATCGATGACAGTGCCACCTACAACACGTACGATTCGGAGGGGCACACAGTGCACTCCTATTGTTTTTTGAGTGAAAAGTATTCATTTGAGCAATTCAAAACCGACTTTATAGCGCTCTCTATTGCAGACCAAGGAGTTTATTTTTTGCACAAGGGAGGTGGCACGACTTACCTCTTGAAAAATGACACTCTGAAAAGGCATGACCAGTCATTTAATCATATAAATCAATACTCTGGTTCTTTATTTTGTGCGAACGACCATCTTCATTTTTTTGGTGGGTACGGACTATTTACGGAAAAAAACTACACGGTTCGCTACGACACCGCCACAGGCGAATGGTACAAAATACAGACTGTTGGCGCGGAAATTCCGAAACCACGATTTGGTTGTTTCAGTAAAGTCGTGGAATACAATCTTTACATTCTGGGTGGACAGAGGCAAATGAATACATCAAAGGTAGCTCAATTCAAAGATGCTTGGAAGTTCAGGGCCAAAGAGAAAGAATGGGAGAAGTTGGGAATGCTTGTTTCTCCTATAGTTCTTCAGCTATAGAAAAAAGTTATACGAGCTGCACAAGATCTCCATTCGTGCACAGAGGCAATTGTCTTGCTCATTTGGATCTTTTGAAGAACAAGTACAGCTATTATGAGGACGAGTTTTTTGAGACAATAGATCGAATTATAAGTCATCCAACCACGGATGAGCTGTTACTCGTCCGGAGGGCCTCCAAAAATCAACGTATCTCTTGCCATATCAGTAGCCTGGATGAATTGCTTTCTGATCCAATTGAGAAGGGGGGTATTGTATGAGGTGCCTGTCGTGAAAGAATCAACTTTGGGCATTCTACCGTGGCTGCTTTTGTTGCCGGGATCGCTTCTTATATATTTTACTTTATTGAAACTCTCTTCCTTTAAAGTGGTTCACAAATCACATTTACAGAATGAAAAGAGTATTCCACTTAATTTTTTCTCACCCCTTGAAAAAGAGATTCTACTATTGCTTTTGGAAAAGGAAAGCGGGTTTTTGGTCTCTGATTTGAACCATTATTTCGATGAAGAATTTTTGAGTTATCCTGCGTTAAAGAAACGTCGAGAGACATTCATTCGCTACTTGCGCACAAAACTTAGTGACGTTTCAGATTTGAACCAGTTGGAGGTTTTAATTGAAGTAAAATCTGAAAAAGACCGGCGATTGAAAATAATTTCCTTGCATCCAGAACTTCGAGAAAAACTATTAAGACACTTTTAAGTTGTTTGACCTGATACTCCATTCTTTCTGCATTAATTAATGGGGGATGCGTGTTTGATGCATTTAATTCCTAATTTTGTAACAGTTCTTTGGGGTCGTATTGGATTTGACAGCGATAGCAGTTGTTGAGTGCAAGCATGTCGAGCAATGTGGTGAGGCTCGTAAACAATTAGTCACAAACTATAATTGACAACACGTCATACAGACTTGCTGCTTAATTTACGGAATGTAAATTGGCTTAATCTAGTGGAATAATAGTACACAGACAAGTTCCCTCTCCTTCTTTTCAGCCTGTTAATCGAGGGAACCAGAGGGACCAAAAATTACAGGATAGCAGTTGCGATGCTTCTAAGCAGCTGTGAGATTCAGAAGCTAAGTACAATTATTGGGTGTCTTTGTCCGAGGTTGTATCGAAAATCCAATCGAAGAATAAACATGTAGAAAGCTTAGTAATTCGTCGTTTGGACGAGGGTTCGAAACCCTCCGACTCCACTGATAAAAGCGTTCGCCCTTTGGGCGGACGCTTTTTTTCTGATTCGAACTGAGCTTTGCTCAAGTGAGGAATCAGAAAAAAAGCGTCGATGCGCTTTGCGCAAGAACGCTTTTATCCACTGTGACGAGGACAGAGGGTTCTGCAAACCCGGCGCAATTGTTTTTTTTGATTCGAACTGCGCTTTGCGTAAGAACGTGAATAGGAGTGGGGCACCACCGCAGCGGTACTTTTTGTGACGTGCTAAAATTCTTCCTCTTCGTCTGTCCAGCCGCGTTTTTTGCTTTTCAAGAGTTCCAATTCCCAATCGTCGTCTTCGTCCAAATGGAAGTTGTTCTTCTTTCCACTTTTCTTGTAAGCCGACATTTTGTTTTCACGGGATTCGCTGGAGTTATCAGGACCGGAAACTTTTTTCTTTCCGCCTTTTCCTCGTTTGGTTTTCTTCACCGGTTCAGAAGTTGACGTATCCTCACGTTCATTCATGAAGGGCGAATCTTCCTTTACTGGCGGTGTATAGGTCCGTTCTGCTCTTTGTGGGCGGTCATCACGCCGTGGTCGGTTTGAGTCAAAGGATCGGGCTTGTGGCCTGCTATTTCCTCTGTCTTCAGCTTCCTTCACAACGATACTTCTACCATTGATGGTGTGGCCATCCAGTCCTTCGATTGCTTTTGCTGTCTCGTCGTCCGAAGACATCTCAACGAAAGCGAACCCTCTGGGTTTGCCCGTTTCTTTGTCTTTAGCAATGTGAGACTTCACAACAGTACCATACTGTTCGAACAATTCTTTTAATTTATCATCGGAAACTCCGAAATCTAATTTTGCAACAAATATACTTGCCATATCAATTTGACACTGAGAAGATTATTATTACCACAATATTATTTTTTTTTTGTGGCATTACAAAAGTAAAAACAAAAAATAATCGTACAAAATGCCACACTATTATTTCTTTATTAATTTTTCAAACCCGTTTTGAAGTGGATTGAATGTATTTTTTATTTGGAACAGCGGCCATTAAACTTCAAACGGTTGCCGGTTGAGTAACGAGCGACTTAGGGTGATTTCGTCTGCATATTGCAGTTCAGATCCGATGGCTACACCACGTGAGAGGGTTGAAATTGCAACATTGAATTCCTTTAGTTTCTTGAAGATGAAAAAGTTGGTGGTATCTCCCTCCATAGTTGCACTCAGTGCAAAAATCACTTCATTGACCGATTTTGTTTGCACCCGTTCGATCAGTGCGTTGATGTTCAGATCCGACGGGCCGATGCCATCCATTGGAGAGATGATTCCGCCCAATACGTGGTAAACACCTCTGTAGGAGTCCGTAGATTCGATGGCCAATACATCGCGAATGTCTTCAACAACGCAGATGGTGGAGTGGTCGCGTTTGTCACTCGAACAAATACTGCAAATGGGCATGTCAGAGATGTTTCCACAGACGCTGCATTTTTTTGTGTGTTGCTTCATTTGGACGAAAGCATCAGCGAAATCTCGAATTTCTTCTTCGCTGCGGTTCATGAGGTTCAATACCAAGCGAAGTGCAGTACGTCGCCCGATTCCTGGGAGCGATGCAATTTGATTTACTGCCGTTTCAATGTGCTTGGATGGAATTTTCACGCCCTAAAGATATTCATAATTCAAGAAAGAGCGGGTAAATTTATTATTCGATCTGAACCTATTGAATCAAATTAAAACACTTATTTTTGACACCCGACGCAGAACAAGTGAAAAACCAAATCAACATACAGAACAAAAAGGCGCGTTTTGAGTACCATTTGCTCGAAGAGTTTGTCGCTGGTATTCAACTGGCAGGAACGGAGATCAAGAGCATTCGCAATGCCAAAGCAAGCATACTTGAGGCTTACTGTGTCTTTGAGAACGGTGAAGTATGGATTCGCAACATGCACATTGCAATGTATGAAAACAGCTCGTTTTATCAGCACAAGCCACGAAGTGATCGAAAGCTGTTGCTCAACAAAAAAGAAATCAACAAAATTGAAAAGTTTCTGAAAGACAAAGGGAACACCTTGATTCCGGTCAAAATGTTCATCTCAGAGAAGGGGTGGGCGAAAATGGTGATCGCCTGTGCCAAAGGAAAGAAACTGCACGACAAACGACAAGATTTGAAGGAAAAGGCCGATAAACGAGACGTTGACCGTGTGCTGAAAGGCATTCGCTAATCCACTAAAGAAATCCGAGGCTCATGATATGGGCCCACCTGTATCCTGTGAGTAGGTAAAGCAACAGTAAGGCATTGATGCCGTAATAACTGAAGTGGTACAATACCGTGAAGCTTATTTCTCTGCGCTTGTAGCGGACTGTATATGCAGGAACGAGAAACAGAAGTGCGAGCAACCACCCAATACGGTAAAAATTCAAATTGATTTCAAATGGTGTGTCTTCTGTTTTTCCAAGTGAAATGATTCGTATGGGATTGTGAAACAACCAACTCGATTCAAAAAGTACGTTCTCGTTTTCGCTGTACAAAGTGGATCGGATGTTTTCAACCCAGAAGTAGTCGCCGTCATTTGTTTCGATGCGGCTCACCGATGCGCCGTCAAAACCCCGCATTTGATTCAAGGAATAGCCGACAACTTTGCCTTCGCTGAAGTGGTGCGGCAAGAAGTAATCAGCAACAATAAAGAGGGAGAGCAAGCACCCCAAAATTGCTGAGAAGCGGATGATTCGCCATTTTCGTCCATTAATCAAGCTTTGGAAGTAGCGCTCGTTTTCGAGTTGTTCCCTGTATTGTTGTTGTTTGAAGCGCTGCCGTGCCTCTCTTGCACGTGCCTCGTATTCTTCAGCAGTTGGAGTTCTATGTGCCGTTGCTCCTCGAGTATCGCTTGCTTTTGGGACCGATTTTTTTCCTGTGAGTATGTCATAGGCCTCGGTGATTGCAACAAATTTTGTTACGGCATCTGTACTTGGATTTCTATCCGGATGGTAACGCATGGCCAGCTTTCGGTAGGCTTTCCGCACACTGTCTTGCGAGGCATTGTTCGGAAGTCCGAGGGATTTATAATACGCTCTTTTTGGCACTTTTACGTTTTTCTATTGTTGCGATTCGATTGATTTTCTTGCTTTCTGTATAGACGAAAGTGTTAAAATAGTACAGTTCCTTCGGTACTTCGTGTGCTTCGAGTAGTCCGATAAAGTCGGATTTTTTGAGTTCCAACTCCTGCGCCGATTCGATACACAGCACAACTTTACTTCCGAGGTAGTCGTCGTTCAATCCTGAAATGAAGAAAGGCACATTCAACCGTTCGGAAATTTTGTGTTCGAGTGCTTCAGGGTGAAGTTTAATTCCACCAGAATTGATTGTGAAGTCGGACCGTCCAATCCATTGAAACGAAGTAGGAGAGAGCAGTTGCACTTGATCATTTGTGCTGAGATTCGTGGCTCCAACGTGCGGAGCATCAATGACCAATTGTCCGTTTGTTTCTTTGAATGTGACACCAGGAAGTGCTTTGAAAGCTGAATCGTTGTTGGACAGATCACGCAGTGCAACGTGCGATAGTGTTTCGGTCATTCCGTAGGTGTGAAAGATGTGTGGTGCGATTTTTTGTAGTTGTTCTTGGAGTGGTTTCGAGACAGGACCGCCGCCAACGATGATTTTTTTTGCTTTGTTGAGCGTTTCGCTGTCGTGTTCAATCGACTGCTGAAGTTGCATGGGTACCATTGCGATAAAGTCGAATGCCTTGTTTAGGTCATGCAACGGTCGACTTGAAATTGCTCCAACGTAGAGTTCAAGATCCAATACGATACTACGTACGATCATCATTTTTCCTGCTATGGTTGTAGGAGAGAGGCAGAGGAGAGCTGAGTTTCCAGCATGCAGGTGGAGGTGTTTTCCTGTTGCTTTTGCCGAAGCAATCATGTATTTTTTGTCGAGCAGTATTGTTTTTGGGGTTCCTGTTGACCCGGATGTTTTCGTTTTGATGCTGGTTTCGCTTGCATTCCATTCGTCGATGAACTCCATGACGTGATCACGTGTCCTTTGATCGGTGGTGACGAATTTGATGTTCATATTCTCTGCAGCTCGCATTTGGTTCAAAGGTAATAACTTTGGATTAGAATGCTCCACCTTTAATTGATGCTGTGATTGTCTTGAAATTGACATTTAAGTTCATTGAGGTCTTGTGTATTAATTGATATATTCATACCTTTTCATAGAATTATACGTTATAGGATAGAAAGAAAATAGTAAAATGATGAAAAAGATAGTAGTGGCGTTAGGTTTGGGATTGTTTTCCTTGGTTACAATGAGTTATATGTGTTCAGAAGGATACTCTTCTGAAAATTCTAAAATACGCTCAGTACCTGCAGGAAATGATGGCATTTACTTCAACAAGATGTCGCTCGAAGACGCGAAGAAAGAAGCGTTAAAGACGGGAAAATTGATTTTTATTGATGCGTATACGGAATGGTGCGGGCCTTGCAAGCGAATGGCTGCAACTTCATTTAAAGATCAAGCGGTTGGGGAGTTGTACAACAAGAGTTTCATAAACCTGAAGATAGAGATGGAAAAAAGTCCTGAGGGTCCGGATGTTGCCCGTAAGTATGGCGTTCGTGCCTATCCCACTTTGCTTATTGTGGATGGTACAGGGAAACTAATCAAACAAACGATTGGAATGAAAAATAACGCGCAACTTATTGCCTTTGCGCAGGCCGTACTTTGAACCAAGGTTTCGGACCTATAAAATTTTAGGAATGAAAGGAACCCACTCTAATGGAGCGGTTTTTTTTTATGTTTGTTCTTCCGATATAAGTTGTGGGAACAAAAATATAGTTTTTGGCATTTCAGCACGCGACACAGTCAAAAAAAAGCCCTAGCAACGGGTTGCTAGGGCTTTTGTATTTTTAATGGATTGGGATTTATTTATCGCCTTCCATTTTTTGTTTCAATTCAGCCAAGGCGTCCAAATCTCCGAGTGTTGATTTCTCAGAATTTTGGTTTACTTGTTTCACTGCAGCAGACGAAGCGCTTGCTTTGTTGCCTTTACCACCTTTCTTCGTTGGTTTTGTATCGTCTCCTTCTTCGAATGTTCTTGTGTGAGATACTACGATCTTACGTCCATCCTTGTTGAATTCGATCACTACGAAGTCCAATGTTTCTTCCACCTTCGCATTCGTTCCATCTTCTTTTCTCATGTGACGTGCAGGACAGATTCCTTCAAGTCCGTATGGAAGTGCAACGATTCCAGATTTGTCTTTGTTTTCGATGATGGTACCTTGGTGCGTTGAACCTTCAACAAATGTAGATTCGAATGCATCCCATGGGTTCTCTTCAAGTTGTTTGTGTCCTAGAGAGATACGACGGCTTTCGCGATCGATTTCCAAAACAACAACATCCATCATGTCATCCACTTTACAGAATTCAGATGGGTGCTTGATTTTCTTCTGCCAAGAAAGGTCAGAAATGTGAATCAATCCATCAACTCCTTCTTCAAGTTCAACGAACACACCGAAGTTTGTGAAGTTACGCACTTTCGCATTGTGCTTCGTTTTCACTGCGTACTTTCCTTCGATTGCTTCCCATGGATCTGGCATTAACTGCTTGATACCAAGTGACATTTTTCGTTCTTCTCTATCGAGCGTAAGTACAACTGCTTCTACCTCGTCTCCAACTTTCAAGAAGTCTTGAGCAGAGCGCAGATGCTGTGACCAGCTCATTTCAGAAACGTGGATCAAACCTTCTACACCGGCAGCGATTTCAACAAACGCACCGTAGTCAGCCATAACCACAACTTTTCCTTTTACTTTATCTCCAACGTTCATTTCAGCATCGAGTGCATCCCAAGGATGTGATTCCAATTGCTTCAATCCAAGTGCAATTCTTTTCTTCTCGTCATCGAAGTCGAGAATTACAACGTTTAGTTTTTGATCCAATTCAACGATTTCTTCTGGGTGGTTAACACGTCCCCAAGATAAATCGGTAATGTGAACAAGTCCGTCAACACCTCCAAGGTCGATGAATACACCGTAAGAAGTGATGTTTTTAACTGTTCCTTCCAATACTTGACCTTTTTCAAGTCCAGAAATAATGAGTTTCTTTTGTTCTTCAAGTTCAGCTTCGATAAGTGCTTTGTGTGAAACAACAACATTTTTAAATTCTTGGTTGATTTTCACCACTTTGAATTCCATGTTCTTTCCAACGTACACATCGTAGTCACGAATTGGCTTCACATCAATTTGCGAACCAGGTAAGAATGCTTCGAGACCAAATACATCTACGATCAATCCTCCTTTTGTTCTGCACTTTACAAATCCAGTGATAATCTCACCTGTTTGAAGTACCTCGTTTACTTTCTTCCACGCTGAGTGCACACGAGCAATTCTGTGAGAAACCACCAATTGTCCGTATTTGTCTTCTTGTGTTTCAACGTAAACGTCTACTGTATCACCCTCTTTCAAGTCTGGGTTGTAACGGAATTCGCTTGTTGGAATTACACCTTCTGATTTTGATCCGATGTTGATCACAACTTCTTTCTTGTTCAAAGAAACTACTGTACCCTGAATTACTTCTCTTTCAGCAACGGAGTTCAAAGTACCTTCGTACTTGTCAGATAATTCAGATCGTTCTACTTGAGTGTAACCGTCTAATGCGAGCGCATCCCAGTCAAAGTCTGCAGTTCCCTGCACTGTTTTATTGTCTGCCATGTTGGCTGTAATAATTGTATTTCGAGTAACCTATTGAATCCCGAAAGAGTTAATAAAGTCGCATGTCTTAATAGGTTTGCGACAATCTTCCAATTGTACCATACAATCGGGGTGCAAAGATATACATTTTAATCAAATACAAAAACCAAAACAAAAAAAACTCCGATGGACCAAACCATCGGAGTTTTATCGAATCGTATTTCGTTTACTTCGCAGCGTCTAGACGTACTTTGTATTGGTTTGCTTTTTCCGTGTCTCCTTTTTTGTAATAGGCTTTCCACAAGATGCGCAATATTCCTTTGTCGTTTGGTGCGTTTTCGATGTATTTCTCGAGTGCAACAATAGAAGCGTCGGTTTTTTCTTCTGTCATTTTATTCAGTGATGCTTCTCTTGGGTCTCCCACTTTTAGGAAGGCCGCTTGCTGACGCAACTGTGAAGCCCAGTTGTACAGATGCGCTCCCAGTTGGTATTGCGCATCTACGTAGTCGGGTTTGATCTCTAGTGCTTTGGTAAGCGCCGTTTCTGCCTTTTGATAGGCCTCTGCACAGCTTGCTAGCTTTTGCGCCTTGATTTCCTCGTCTTCCGTTTCGTCTGCTTCTTTTCGTGCTTGGTCGCCAAGGTTGATGTAAATCGTACCGCTATTGTAGTGCAATTTTTCATTGTTTGGATCTGTGGCGATAGCATCGCTTAGCGCTTTTTCCGCTCCAGTGGCATTCCCAGCATCGATGTATGCATTGACCAATCCGAGAAGTACTTCTCTGTCGTTCGGGAATTTTTGCTGTGCTCCCTGCAACAAGGCAATTGAGCGTTCCTCGTTGCCCAGTTTTTTGTGTATGGAAGCTGCAAGTGTGGCACCTCGAGCACCTTTGTAATCTACTGCAGCCAATTGATCGTACATGCGCGCTGCACCCTCGTTGTTGTCACCATTTTCGTAACCAACTCCGGCGTAATAGATTACGGTAGTGTCCAGCACGCCAATGGCATCAAAGTACCGTGCGGCGTATTCGAATAACTCTCCAGCTTCTCCGTAGTTTTTGGCTTCCCATGACATGTCTCCAAGACGTGTGAAGTAGGCACGCGACTCACGCACTGCATCTTCGATGTCTCTTGTTTTCTTCCCTCCATTTTGGAATCCCATTTTGAATGCTGTGATCGCCGTATTGAAATGGTCTGCTGAAGTAGCTTCAGTATAAGAGGAATCCATTTTATCAATCATGGCAATCGCCGTGTAGATTTGTCCTTTTTTCAAGAACATTTTTTGGTCTTCTTTCGTGTCTGGGTGCGCTGCTGCAAGGTCGATGAATTTTTGTGCGACAAGTGCAGATTTCTTCGCTCCTTCGATGTTCATTCCTCTTGGGTCAAGAAGCATAGGGCGCAGTTTGCCGTATTCAACGGCGGCTGTTGTTACATTTTTCTTTTGTCCGTGAGCAGTAGCTGTCAGCGCCATCAGACCAAGGATAAGTGTGTATTGTTTCATTGATCGTTTCATAATTGTTTTCTCTTTAGATGCGGAACAGTTGATTATTCCACAGCATCTTTGTTTTCAATATCCGTGCCATTTTCCGTTCCTTCTGTACCTTCGGTAGTTTCAGTTGGTGGAGTTTCGATCACGTTTCCATCTTCATCGACTGTAACAACGTCTTCATCGTCTTCGCTTCTAGGAACACGAGCAACCGCTGCAATGGCTGATTTTCCTTTCAGGTTGATGAGTTTCACGCCTTGTGCCGCTCTACCCATGGTGCGTATTGAGTCGATATGCATTCGTATGGCAACGCCTGCACGTGTGATGATCATTAAATCTTCTTCGTCTGTTACGTTCTTGATTGAAAGCAATTTTCCTGTCTTGTCGGTGACGTTCAGTGTTTTGACACCTTTTCCGCCTCTGTTTGTGATTCGGTAAACCGGTTCGTTGTCTTCTGGATCATTTAGATACGTCCGTTTGCCGTATCCGTTTTCTGAAACCACAAGAATGGTCGAGTGGATGTCTTCCACGCAGATCATGCCAATGACTTCGTCGTCCGGTCCTGCGAGCGTTACACCACGCACGCCTGCGGCGTTTCTACCCATGGATCTCACTTTTTCTTCGTTAAATCGGATGGCACGTCCGTTCGTAGTTGCCAATACAATTTCATTGGATCCGTTTGTGAGTTTTGCTTCGAGTAATTCGTCATTTTCTCGAATGGTAATGGCATTGATTCCGTTTGATCGAGGTCGAGAATAGGCTTCAAGCGATGTTTTCTTGATGACTCCACGTTTTGTTGCCATGACAACGAAATTGTTGTCGAGGTATTCTTGATCAGTCAAATCAGTTACCTTGAGGTACGCCTTGATTTTGTCATCTTGTCCGATGTTGAGCAAGTTTTGTATTGCACGTCCTTTACTGACTTTTGTACCTTCTGGAATTTCGAACACACGCATCCAGAAACACTTTCCTTTCTCTGTAAAGATGAGCAAGTAGTTGTGGTTTGTTGCAACAAAGAGTTCTTCTAAAAAGTCTTTGTCACGTGTTGTGGAGCCTTTCGATCCCATTCCACCTCTGTTCTGTACCTTGTATTCTGCGAGACTTGTCCGCTTGATGTATCCAGCATGAGAAATGGTTACGACAACTTCTTCATCTGGGATCAAGTCTTCGATTCTCATTTCGCTTGCAGAGTATTCAATCTGCGATCTTCTTTCGTCTCCGTATTTGTCTCGAACGTACTCCAATTCCTCTTTGATGATTGCCATTCGACGGTCTTCATTTGCGAGGATGTCTTTTAAGTCGGCAATCGTTTTCATTAAGTCGTCGTATTCACCACGCAATTTGTCTTGCTCAAGTCCTGTGAGCTGACGCAAACGCATTTCTACGATCGCTCTTGATTGCACGTCGCTTAATTTGAAGCGTTCGATTAATTTTTCTCGTGCTTCCTCTGGGCTTTTTGAACCACGGATCAATGCGATCACTTCATCGATGTTATCGGAAGCAATGATTAGTCCTTCTAAGATGTGTGCACGTTCTTCAGCTTTTCGCAATTCGTACTTTGTTCTTCGCACGATTACATCGTGACGAAATTCAACAAAGTTCTCGATCATTTGCTTGAGGTTCAGTAATTCTGGTCGACCTTTAACGAGGCAGATGTTATTTACTGAAAATGAGCTTTGTAGCGCTGTATATTTAAATAATTTATTTAATACAACATTGGGAATTGCATCCCGCTTGAGTTCGTAAACGATGCGCATTCCATTTCGGTCTGATTCGTCTCTCAAGTCAGAGATTCCATCAATTTTTTTGTCGTTGACGAGCTCTGCAGTTTTGCGGATCATGTCCGCCTTATTGACTTGGTATGGAATTTCTGTGACGATGATCACTTCTTTTCCAGATTTTGTTTCTTCAATTTCGGCTTTACCGCGCATCACGATACGTCCTTTTCCTGTGAGGAATGCATCACGAACTCCTTCGTAACCGTAAATGGTTCCTCCAGTTGGGAAATCGGGTGCTTTCACGTAATTGAGCAATTCTTCAACTTCGATGTCTTTGTTGTCGACATACGCAATTGTTCCATTGACGACCTCTGTGAGGTTGTGTGGTGCCATATTTGTTGCCATACCAACAGCAATACCACTGGCGCCATTGACCAATAGGTTTGGTATTTTTGTCGGCAGTACCGTTGGTTCCTCAAGGCTATCGTCAAAGTTGGGCGCGAAATCCACCGTTTCTTTGTCTAAATCACCGAGCATGTCTTCCGCGATTTTTCGAAGGCGTGCCTCTGTGTAACGCATCGCTGCCGGACTATCACCATCGATGGATCCGTAATTTCCTTGACCATCAACGAGCGGGTAGCGGAGCGACCACGGTTGCGCCATACGAACCATTGTGTCGTATACGGAGCTGTCGCCGTGTGGGTGGTATTTACCGAGTACTTCACCCACAATTCTCGCACTTTTCTTGTACGGTCTGTTTGAATAGACGCCAAGGTCTTGCATTCCGTAGAGCACTCTTCGGTGTACCGGTTTAAAACCATCTCTCACATCCGGAAGGGCTCTTGAAACGATAACGGACATTGAATAGTCAATGTACGCCGATTTCATTTCATCCTCTATATTAATCTGGATTATTCTTTCTCCATCTGCCATCTTGTCACTAGTTTTATTTTAGCACGGTTTGTGCATGTTAAAAGCAAGGTTCGAAATTAGTTATTTCACAGAGAAAAAAAGGGCTTTATAAGGTCGATTTACTAACAAAAATCTGTGGAAAATCACTGTTTTGGACTACTTATTAACAATTTTATTCGTTATATATTTGTAAGTGGTATAAATTACCCATTTTTATACTGTATATAATAAGAAGATACACGGAGTTTATATGGAGGCGAAATTTTCTCAAAGAGTAAAGGATGTAATCAGTTTCAGTCGCGAAGAAGCATTGCGGTTGGGGAATGATTTTATTGGGGTGGAACACCTGTTGCTGGGTCTCATTCGAGAAGGAGATGGCAAAGCGATTGTTGTGCTTCAAGAGTTTCATTTGGATCTCAAAATGATTCGTAAAGAAATCGAGCAAAATTTGACTCAGAATTCAGCAATTAGTTCAAAGAACCTTGCCAACATTCCATTGGTAAAACAAGCAGAGCGTGTGTTGAAATTGACGTACTTGGAGGCAAAGTTGTACAAAAGTCCGATGATTGGTACAGAGCACCTGCTGCTCTCTATACTGAAAAACGAAGACAGCGTGGCATGCGCAATATTGAATAAGTACGGTGTGATCTACGAAAATGTGAAAGACGAATTAGAAACAATGAAAGACGAAGCAATAACGCCAAGAGCGGAGTTTCCTGGTGGAACGGATCAGGAGGGCGGACAAGGTGGAGGAGAGGAATCCTATTCCTCCAAGCGAAAGAGTGATCCAAAATCAAAAACTCCAGTGCTCGACAATTTTGGTCGTGATTTGACCAACATGGCAGAGGCAGGAAGGCTTGATCCAATTGTAGGTCGTGAGAAAGAAATTGAACGTGTCAGTCAAATACTGTCGCGAAGAAAAAAGAACAATCCAATTTTGATTGGTGAACCGGGTGTTGGTAAGAGCGCCATCGCTGAGGGGCTAGCACTGCGCATTGTGCAGCGCAAAGTTTCTCGTGTGTTGTTTAACAAACGAATTGTATCGTTGGATTTGGCTTCTTTAGTGGCTGGAACAAAATACAGAGGACAGTTTGAGGAGCGCATGAAGGCGGTTATGCAAGAAATAGAGAAAAACAAGGACATCATCTTGTTCATTGACGAAATTCACACGATCATTGGTGCTGGGGGGGCTTCAGGTTCTTTGGACGCATCAAACATGTTCAAGCCCGCCTTGGCTCGTGGAGAGATGCAGGCCATTGGTGCAACTACCTTGGATGAATTCCGACAGCACATCGAAAAAGATGGTGCGCTCGAACGTCGTTTTCAGAAAGTACTCGTTGAACCAACAACGCCTGAAGAAACCCTGCAAATTTTGAACAACATCAAAGAGCGATATGAAGACCACCACTCAGTGCGGTTTTCTGACGATGCCATTGAAGCTTGTGTGAAATTGACAGAACGTTACATTACGGACCGTCACCTTCCAGACAAGGCAATTGATGCACTCGACGAAGTGGGTTCACGTGTCCACTTGACAAATATCAATGTGCCCAAAGAAATTCTCGACGTTGAAGAGAAAATTGAAGCCTTAAAGCTGGAGAAAAACGAAGTAATCAAGTCACAACAATACGAAAAGGCAGCTGAATTGCGCGATGATGAGCGCAAATTGCAGGAGGCCCTTGAAAGCGCCAAAGCCAAGTGGGAAGAGGATTCCAAAAACAACCGAGTAGAAGTTACTGAGACCCACGTGGCTGAAGTTGTTTCGATGATGTCTGGAGTTCCTGTAACACGTATTTCTGAGTCAGAGACAGGGCGTTTGGCAAATATGGCGGAAGAAATTCAAGACAAGGTAATTGGTCAAGATGAGGCTGTTGCGAAGGTGGTGAAGGCCATTCAGAGGAACCGTGCGGGACTTAAAGACCCAAACAAGCCGATTGGTTCATTTTTCTTTTTGGGGCCAACAGGGGTCGGAAAAACGCAATTGGCGAAAGTACTTGCCAAGTGCTTGTTCGATTCTCAAGACTCACTCATTCGAATTGACATGTCCGAATACATGGAGAAATTCTCAATTTCAAGATTGGTAGGAGCGCCTCCAGGATACGTTGGATACGAAGAAGGAGGGCAGTTGACAGAGAAGGTGCGAAGAAAACCGTATTCGATTATTCTTTTGGATGAGATTGAAAAAGCACATCCAGATGTGTTCAATTTGTTGCTTCAAGCGCTCGATGATGGGCACATGACAGACGGACTAGGGCGTAAAATCGATTTCAAGAATACCATAATTATAATGACGTCCAATATTGGAGCACGTCAATTGGCTGATTTTGGTTCCGGTGTCGGATTTGGCACAAAGGCCCGAGAGGAACAACGCGATGAAAATGCAAAATCAGTGATTCAAAATGCACTTCGAAAAGCATTTGCTCCGGAATTCCTCAATCGTATTGACGACATGATTCTGTTCAATTCATTAAAACGAGAGGACATCCACAAAATTATTGACATTGAATTGGAACTTCTCTACGGTAGAATCAATGAGCTGGGCTACACGATTACAATGACCGAAGCCGCAAAAGATTTTATTGTTGAAAAGGGCTACGATGAAAAATTCGGCGCTCGTCCATTGAAAAGAGCCATTCAGAAATTTATTGAAGATCCATTGGCTGAGGAGATTGTAAAGTCAAATTTGCATGAAGGAGATTCAATCAACATGGACATTCAAAAAAATGCATCTGAATTGAAAATAAAAATTAAGAAAGCACAAAGTGCTAAAAAATCTTCTAACAAGGAGAAGGAGTAAAGCTCCGGCAGTTCGCAGATAGCGCACTGATTTTATTAATTAAATACGTGAGGGTTTCTCACTACTTGCAATTGAGGAGTCTCTCGAGATTCCGATGGGCCATCCTAATTTTTGGGTGGCTTTTTTTGTATTTTTTTTTAAGTTTGACTTTTATGCAATCGTATTGACAAAAATCATTTAGCTATGATACCCAACCGCTACTTCTCTAGAGCTAAAGCGCTCACATTTAATCATTTATTCTTTTTCATTTTTGTGGGTTGTTTGACAACAGTTCATGCGCAAAAAGTGGTCAATTTTAGCTCTAAAAAAATCAGTCAACGTGCCGGTGTTATGTATTATAAAAACAAACTTTACACGGGGGTTGTTCAGTTTGACAGGGTGAACAATGTGGTTGACCGGACAGTATCTTATGTCAATGGATTGAAAGATGGACAGGCGGTCATTTTTGGAAAGAACAATATGGTTTCGAAAACTATTATGTACAAAGAAAATTTGGTAAATGGTTTGGCAGAGTCTTTTTTCTTCAACGGAAAATTGCAATCCACAGGGGGGCTAGTTCAGCCTGAAAAAGGTATTGATATTCTCTTTAAAGGTACCTGGAAATTCTACGATAAGGAAGGTGTGCTTTTGGGACAGGCAGAATACGTCGACGATAAGATTAAGAGTGGCACAATGGTCGACTATCACGACAATGAACAAGTGTCCTTAATTGCTGAATACCAAAATTTCAAGCAACATGGTATTTTTAAAACATATACCGAAAAAGGAGATCTAATCGAAGCTTTAGAGTTTGAGAACGGCGAATTGGGAGGCGCCATGCGGATAGAACTTGATGAAAGCCGAGCTGTTGCAGCTCACATTTTAAAGAAAAGACAACCGTTGGTGTTTTTTCCATTCAATTATTCCGATAAAAATCTAGGCAGCGATCAAAAAACAATTTTTCCAGATGTCTCCGCAACTTATGCGACGGATCATATGAACAATGCTTTGTCTTCGCTCGAACTTAAGGGGGTACACAACATAAGTATGACGAGTTCCTTGAGTCTCAGGAAGGATCACTCTGTCAGTTTTTGGGCCTATGTCTCTGACAAGTCAAGCTTGGAGTTGTCCATAGGAGGTGGACTGTCGATTGAGCTTTTGGGGGCTTCAAATGTCGTTAATTTTTCTATTGATCAACAATTGAATTGCGAAATTTCTAATGTCCCAATGAACAAATGGCACCTGTACACGATGTCGTTGAATTATGATATTGATCGTTACTACAACCCTATTGTGATTACGACTTTGAGTATCGATAATCGAGAAGTAGGAAAGCTGCAGGGCAACAGGAGAAAAATTAAGCCTTTGTCCTCAGGAGATTCCTCACTAAAATTGACATCAAAGGGGGAGGTAAGGATTGATGATGTTCTATTGAATCAAAGGATGAGTAACAGTTTCAAAGCTCTTTATGAGATCAATGCCTCAAAGGTGAAAGCACTAGAAATTGAAGAGAAAGAACGACAGGCAAGAATCAAAAAACAAAAAGCAATCGATTATTCCAACGCACACAAATACGATAACAAGTGGTTTACATGGAGCGAAAGGAATACAAAAACATTTACTTGTCAACAAGGATCAGGAAAAGTTTGGGAAGGTTGGAGTATGATTTTTAAGGGCAATGGAAAAGGTGTGTGGAGGTAAAGGTTGCATGCCGGGTTGAGCAGTTCAGCTCCTGTATGGAATTACTTTGAATACAAGCTATTGCCGGGAGGAATGATTGAAATTACTTGGAAATCGAAAACGGGATCAGGTCCAATGCGTTACAATGAAAAGGTTACTGTTGAAATCAATAGAGCGAACAAGACGGTATATTTCGACGACAAGAGGTTTGTGTGCGAGAGTTGCAGGTGATTGGAATTAGCTATTTTGAGAAGCTACAGCTTTGCGAACACTCCCGAACTCTTTGAGCAAGGCTTCCGCTTTTTCGTAACTGATGTTTAGAGCGTCTTGAACCATTTTCGTGCCACGGTCTACGAGTTTGTCGTTGCTCAACTGCATGTCAACCATCTGATTTCCTTTCACACGACCCAATTTGATCATCAATGAGGTACTCACCATATTTAGAATGAGTTTTTGTGCAGTTCCGGATTTCATTCGTGTGCTTCCGGTGACAAACTCGGGTCCCACAACAGCCGTCATTGGAAGTTGAGCGAGCAGTTCGAGTGGAGACTTCGGATTGCAAGAGATGGAACCCGTTAGGAGCCCATTTTCATTGGCTGTTTTGAGCGCTCCGAGAACGTAGGGTGTCGTTCCTGAAGCTGCGATTCCTACCAACGTATCGTTTGGTGTGATGTCAAATGCTTGTAAATCTTTCCAGCCCTGTTCAGTATCGTCTTCAGCAAATTCTACTGCTTTTCGAATGGCGCTATCGCCACCAGCTATAATTCCTATTACACTGTTGAAATCCACTCCAAAGGTCGGTGGGCATTCACTCGCATCTACAATTCCAAGTCTTCCGCTCGTTCCTGCGCCGATGTAGAACAATCGACCGCCACGGGCCATTCGTTTCGCACAAGCATCGACAAAAGCTTCGATTTCAGGAATGATTTCCTGCACTGCGAGCGCTACTTTTTGATCCTCCGAGTTAATACCATCAAGCAGCTCTTTCGTTGACATACTTTCTAGGTTGTCATGGTTTGAGCTGGATTCTGTAATGCGATCGGTCATACCAAGTAGGCTTTGCTGCTGTTTTCTGTCAAATCAACTTTAACGTGCTCCTTGAGTGTTGTAGACAAGCTCATTCCAACGAAATTTGCCTTGATCGGGAAGCGGCGGTGTTTTCGATCCACCAACGTCAGCGTTTTAATAGCTTTTGTTGGAAATTGTAAGATTTCTACCAGCGCAAATTGCATCGTTTTTCCAGAATTCAATACATCGTCTACAAGAACAACAAACCCATTTTTCATTTTTTGTTTGTCTATAGAAAGTTGTACATCTTCAGACCAAGGTTCAGCTTTGTTAATTTTCACCTCAAACAAATGAAGTGTTATCTTCGAATGTTGCTCAATGATTGCACACAACTTTTTGGCCAAGGTAAAGCCGTTGCCATGAATTCCTCCAATGAAGATTTCCTTTTCTTCAAAACAGTTTTCCAATAGCTGATGCGCCAATCGGTTAATTTTTTGCTCAATTTGTTGATGTGTGAGTATTTCCTGCATAATCCATGTGCTGATAGGAGCAAATATAACAAACCTTGTGTTTCCGTTACCTTCAGTTCATTGCTTTTCTCTATTCTTTTTTTGAGGTCGCTATTTTTTGTAAAAACATGTGCATTAATTTGTTCTTAAAAGCCCTATTTAAAGGGGGTTTTAAGAGTTATGCACGTTGATTGTTAAAAACATCAATAAAACATATTAAAAAAGGCTTTAGCGGTTGTATTTATTGTACTAAATTTGCGTTCAATTTGGCGCGTAAGATTCGCGTAAGTTGAACCCCTTAATAGTGCATATAATGCCGAAAGACAATTCAATTAAGTCCATTCTTATTATCGGAAGCGGACCGATTGTGATCGGTCAAGCCTGCGAGTTTGATTATTCTGGATCACAAGCATCAAGATCATTAAGAGAAGAAGGGATTGAGGTCACATTGATCAATTCCAATCCTGCGACCATCATGACGGATAAAGTTGTGGCAGACAATGTATACTTGAAGCCCTTGGAGCCAGACAGCATTCTTGAGATTCTAGAGAAACACAAAATCGATGCTGTACTCCCAACCATGGGTGGACAAACAGGATTGAATTTGTGTATCAAATGTGACGAGCTCGGCATTTGGGAAGAACACAATGTAAAAATTATAGGGGTTGACATAAATGCGATTGAAATTACCGAAAATCGTGAAGCATTTCGTGATTTAATGACCGAGATTGGAATTGGTATGGCGCCTCAAGAGGCTGCAAAATCCTTCCTTCAAGGAAAAGAGATTGCACAGGAGTTTGGTTTTCCATTGTGTGTGCGTGCCTCCTTTACTTTAGGTGGTGCAGGAGCTTCGATTGTTCATGATCCCGCTGAATTTGATGACTTGTTGGAGCGTGGATTGCAATTGTCGCCAATACATGAGGTGATGATTGATAAAGCCTTGCTCGGTTGGAAAGAATATGAGTTGGAGTTGTTGCGCGACAACAACGACAATGTCGTGATCATCTGCTCCATTGAAAACTTCGATCCAATGGGGATCCATACCGGGGATTCAATCACCGTGGCCCCTGCAATGACGCTTTCGGATACGACCTTCCAGAAAATGCGTGACATGGCAATCAAAATGATGCGTTCGATCGGTAACTTCGCCGGAGGATGTAACGTTCAATTTGCTGTTTCTCCAGATGAAAAAGAAGAAATCATTGCAATTGAGATCAACCCACGGGTTTCTCGATCTTCCGCGCTGGCATCCAAAGCAACAGGATATCCAATTGCAAAAATTGCTGCAAAACTAGCCATCGGGTACAATCTCGATGAACTCAATAATCAAATTACAAAAACAACATCGGCACTTTTTGAGCCGACCTTGGATTATGTGATTGTCAAAATTCCACGATGGAACTTCAATAAATTCAAGGGAGCAAACAGAGAGCTCGGTTTGCAAATGAAATCGGTTGGAGAGGTGATGGGAATTGGACGTTCGTTCCAAGAAGCCTTGCAGAAAGCATGTCAATCGCTCGAGATCAATAGAAATGGTCTCGGAGCAGACGGTCGTGAACTGACAAACCAAAATCAAATATTGGAAAGCTTAGAGCATCCGAGTTGGAACCGTTTGTTCCACATTTACGATGCAATCAAACTGGGCATTCCATTCAAGACCATTCAAGAAAAGACAAAGATCGACAATTGGTTCTTACGTCAGATCGAGGACATGATCCATCTCGAAAGACGCATCGAGAAACACAACTTAGATTCCTTGCCAAAAGAACTTTTATTCGAGGCAAAACAAAAAGGATACGCCGACCGTCAGGTGGCACACTTACTGCGTTGTTTGGAATCTGAAGTGTACAAAAAACGGGATGGATTTGGAATCAATAGAGTGTACAAGCTGGTGGATACCTGTGCAGCCGAATTTGAGGCACAAACACCGTATTATTACTCGACATTTGAATACGAGAATGAAAGTAATGTATCCGACAAGAAAAAAGTAGTCGTTCTGGGCTCTGGTCCAAACCGAATCGGGCAGGGGATAGAATTTGATTACAGTTGTGTGCATGGCGTTCTTGCAGCAAAAGAATGTGGTTATGAAACGGTCATGATTAACTGCAATCCAGAAACCGTATCAACGGATTTTGATACTGCCGACAAACTGTACTTCGAGCCCGTTTTCTGGGAACATATTTACGACATTATAAAACACGAAAAGCCAGAAGGTGTGATTGTTCAACTTGGCGGTCAAACAGCCCTGAAATTGGCAGAGAAATTACAGCGTTACGGAATCAAGATTTTCGGAACGAGCTTTGACGCCTTGGATTTGGCTGAGGACCGTGGTCGTTTTTCTGAAGTGTTGGAGGAGAATGGTATTCCTTTCCCGAAATATGGAGTGGTCGAGAGTGCTGAGCAAGCGCTCGAACTTTCAGATGACCTCGGTTTCCCATTGTTGGTGCGCCCATCGTATGTATTGGGTGGACAAAAAATGAAGATTGTAATCAACAGGGATGAATTGGAACATCATGTCGTTGATATTTTGAATGAAATGCCGGGCAATCAGATTCTATTGGATCACTTCTTGGGTGGAGCAATTGAAGCTGAAGCAGATGCAATCTGTGATGGAGAAGACGTTTACATTATTGGTGTTATGCAGCACATTGAGCCTGCTGGAATCCATTCTGGAGATTCTTACGCCCTGTTGCCTCCATACAATTTGGGCGATTTTGTGATGCAACAAATCATTGATATCACGAAAAAAATCGCAATCGAATTGAAAACAGTAGGATTGATGAACATTCAATTCGCCATTAAAGACGATAAAGTATACGTCATCGAAGCCAACCCGCGTGCATCTCGAACGGTTCCGTTTATTGCCAAAGCCTATGACGAACCGTATGTAAACTATGCGGCGAAAGTGATGCTTGGAGAGAAGAAAGTAAAAGACTTCAACTTCCAGCCAAAGAAGAACGGTTATGCGATCAAGATTCCAGTATTCTCTTATGAAAAGTTCCCAGAAATCAAAAAAGAACTCGGTCCAGAAATGAAGTCAACAGGAGAAGCAATTCGTTTCATTGACAATCTAAAAGATCCTTTCTTCTTAAAGATTTATTCTGAACGAAACATGCATTTATCCCGTTAATGACGATTGCAGAAGCAAGCATAACGGGACTTTTTCGGACACTTCTAATTTTGATTGGTGCCTTTGTGCTTTTGCGTTTCATTGGTCAGTTGATGAATGCCAAGCGCAACATGGATGAGGAGCGTTCACTCAACAAGCAACAACGGGATTTTGAAAATGAACGAAAAGCAAAGCAACAAAACCTCGGGAAAACGAGTGTTTTGAGCAAAACTCAAAATACAGAATCCACGGCCGAGGATGTTGATTTCAAAGAGGTCGATTAACGGTCTTTTTCTTAAGGCGTATTTAAAAATAATGCAGATCGAATATACGCCATAATTTTATTCTTTTTTGAAGCAAAAAATCGTTGAGCCGCAGCGCTATTGAAATAGTTTATAACGCAGAAAAAGGGAAAAAGAACAAGTCAAAATGTATGGGTTATTTGTAACAAAAACTTATCTTCATCGACGCGTTTAATCACTTAACATAAAAACCATTTGTATGGACGTTCAAAGCTTCTTCAAAAAATACGGTATTCACTTTGTAGCAATGGCTATCTTCATTGTTGCTGGTTTGCTCTATTTTTCTCCGCAATTTGATGATTATGGTATCAAGCAACACGATATCAAAATGCACAAAGGGATGTCAAATGAAATCGTCCAGCACCGTGAAATTCATGAAGAAGAACCGTTGTGGACAAATTCGATGTTTGGTGGTATGCCAGCAACACAGATTTCAGTGAAGCACGAGGGGAACTTTGTAAAAGAAATCTCAAGTGCATTTTTGCGCTTGTTTCCTATTCCTATGGGGGCATTTTTATTGCACCTGATCAGTTTTTATGTCATGGCACTACTGCTGCGGATCAAACCTGTAATAGCGATTCTGGGAGCGTTTGCATTCGCATTTGCCAGTTATGAGATCATTATTCTACAAGCGGGACACAATTCCAAGTCGATTGCAGTTGCATTTTTACCAATGGTGCTCGGTGCTTTTATCTATGCGTATCGTGAAAACTGGAAATTGGGGGCGGCATTATCAGCGCTTTTTATGACGTTTGAGTTGTCAGCAAACCACTTGCAAGTTACGTATTACCTCGGTTTTCTCTTGTTCGCACTTGGAATCTATTTCTTAGTTGGAGCCCTGAAAAATAAACAATTCAAGCCCTTCATTTTTTCAACTGTAGGACTTCTTGTCGGTTATGGTATTGCCTTGTTTATCAATTATGGGAACATCGCAATGACAAATGATTATGCGAAATACACCACGCGTGGAGGAAATGACATCACAATTACTCCAAACGGTGAAGAGTCAAAACTCAATAGTGGAGGCTTGGACAAAGATTACATTACACAATGGAGTTACGGGAAAGGGGAGTCCTTTACATTTATTTCTCCATATGTCAAAGGTTCGCATTCTGGAAGTATGGGTGGATCAAACTTTGCAGAACTGGCAGATGAAATCTCATTTGAACGTGGCGAAAATGCAGCAATAAACAACGTTTCAATGTATTGGGGAGATCAACCCATTGTTGCAGGCCCATTTTATCTTGGAGTTATCGTTATTTTCCTTGCATTCTTGGCCTTCTTTTTTGCTAAAGATCGCTCGATTTGGGTGATTGCTGGAATATCAGTCTTGGCTTTGCTGCTCTCATGGGGGAAAAACTTTATGGGATTCACCGAGTTTTTTATCGATTACTTCCCAGGATACAACAAATTCCGGACAGTGACCATCATATTGGTGTTGGTTGAGCTTTGTATTCCTCTATTGGCAGTTATACTTCTACAACGCCTGTATGAATCACGGGAAGAGCTCCCTTCGAAAAAGAAACTTTTCTTGGTGGCATCCGGGGTGTTTCTTGTGTTTTTGGTCGGCCTAAAGTTTTCGGGAAGTGGTTTTGCTCCTGCAGACAACATGGCGCAATACGACAGGTACAAGGGACAAATTGTTCAATCTTTGCAACGTGCAGATCCACGGGCTGTAAAGCAGCAAATTGGTATAGATATTCAGGACATGAATCAAGTAGAGGGATATGCTGAGTCTGAAACAGATATTGTTTTTGCTGGTGCGAGGAAAATACGTCAGACCTTGTACGATATTTCTACAACACGGTCTTTGATGTTTGGAATTGGATCGGTCGTACTGTGTGGCTTGTTTTTCTATACGTCCTGGTCGTCAATGGGAATCACCATAGCGCTAGGCATCTTACTTTTATTGGATTTGGTGCCCGTAAATCAGAATTATCTCGGTGATTGGACAAATCAAGACGATCAAATGGCACATTGGTCGCCTAAGGAAGAGAAAGATTATCCTGTGGCTGCGGTCAACGGTGACTATGCAATACTGGAAGCAGAACTAGCTGCAAATCCAAATCTACAACAAGCAATTGATGCTGGAGAGCAACGTGGGGTTGACAAAGCGAATGAATTGGAGTACACGGGAATGTTCAAAAGGCGGATTGTTGATTCGTACAAGTTTGGCGCATTGGGATTTGCAACAAATTACAGAGTATTTGATATAAATGATGGTTGGTCAGGAACACGCGCAGCATACTTTCACAAATCAATTGGTGGATACCACGGAGCAAAGCTGCGCAACATCCAGAATCTGATTGACTTTCAAATTTCAACCTCAAACAATGCAGTGCTTGACATGTTGAATGTGAAATACATCTTACAAAACGGTGAGATGTCGCCGAATCGAACAGCCAAAGGGAATGCCTGGGCAGTGAAAACGGTAAAGTCGTTTGAATCTCCAAACGATGAAATTCGTGCCTTGGGCAAGCGGTTTAAAATTGAAAACGCAGGAACAGGTGAGCTGTATGTGAATGGAAAAGCAATGAATACTGCTGAAGTGTTTGGACAAGAGCGCATGCTGTATTGGTTCCCGGGAGGAACGGATTCCATAGATGTAAGGTTGTCAAATTCGATTACAAAAGGAGTAGAAGTCTTTTTGGTAATGGATCGAAATGGTGCGACCAATTTGATGCTCGATGAGATGATTGCACGAGACACACTGAATTCTTTTGCTAAGCTTTTGAAAATAACGGGCGATGAAGAATTCAATGTCAATACAGATGCCGTGATGTTGAAATCGGAAGCGGAGAAGCTTTCTACTGATACCTATACTGGAGAAGCAACTGTGGCCATGACGTCGTATGCGCCAAACAGAATTGAATATAACGCAGAATCCAAAGGGAAGCAACTCATCGTCTTTTCAGAGATTTATTACCCTGCAGGTTGGAAAGCACTTGTTGATGGAAAGGAGCAGGACATCATAAAAGTCAACTACTTGTTAAGAGGTTTGGAGCTGACAGATGGAAGCCATACGATTGAATTTATTTATGAAGACCCCAAGTTTGAATTGGCTCAAACGTTAGCAACTACTGGTTCAGTCGTGTTGTTCTTGTTGATTGGGGGTGTTTTATTTTTGGGCTTTCGAAACCGTAAGCAGAAGATTGAAGCAATTGAGGAGTAGAACGATTGAATTATTGAAGAACTGAACTATTGATCGCCGCTTTTTCCATAAATAAAATTGTGGTAGCGCTCAGCTGTTTTACCATCTAATTTGGAGGCATAGTTTTGTACGAATTGATCATAGCATTCCTGATTGATCTCAAATTTGCCCTGAGAAATACGATTAAATTGTGATTTTATCTCTTCAACAGTAGTAACGGCCTTGCCGACACCAGAGGCCACAAAATTCAATTTGTCCAATCCGGAATAATCCAACACAAGAAGTGGTTTGTTAAAGTAGACGGTTTCTGCACCAACTGTTGAGAAGCAAGTAACTAGGGCGTCACAGCCTTTTATCAATTGATAGAGGTCAATTTCATCCTTCAAAACAATGACATTTTTTGCATTCATGTCTTTGATAATTTGATGGTAGTATTTTTTTTCTTCTCCTGGATGTACTTTGATAATCAGCGTTACGTTATCGAGATCATTCGCTGCTGCAATGGTGTCGATCGCTGCTTGTTTTCTCTGCGACAAGTCAGGTTGTGGTTGACTTGCAAAAATTATTTTGGTCTGTTTTGTAGGAATTGTTGTTAAAATGAGATGCGTTATTTTTTCTGGCAATTGAAACAAAGAATCGCTACGTAACTGCCCTAATGTATGCACCTTTTGCGGATTGCAGCTGCTTTCATTTATTAAAAAGTCACGAATGGCATCTCCCCACACAAGCATATGATCAGGAAAAGGCGTGTATTTGTGGTCTGCTTCGGTCAAAACATACGCGCGATTGTTTTTATTTATTGCACCGTGCTGAATACCATTGGTTGCAATTCCATTTGTTTTTCCGGCATCCAAAACAGCTCGGACAATTGAGTCTTGCTCGGAATGTGCTGTAATTGTCTCAATTTTCGATGTTTTTAGAAAGCGGCTATATGATTGAAACAAAAGACAATAATATGCCGAGGAACTGCGGTAAGATGCAAATCGCGCAATGAGTTGATCTTGAATTTCTGATGTGTCCTGATTCTTGAGTGATTCGAGCTGCTGTTCTAGTTCTTTTTTATATGCTCTCGCTTTTCGAATGGATGATAAGCTGAGAAATCCATACCTAAGAAGTATAGTGTCGTTGGTGGCAAGAGGATAGTTTGTTTTCCGAAATAACAATTTAATGTTCCATCGGGTACGTCCATCATTTAGTTTGGCCGGTTTGTGTATGTCAAGCAACCCAAATGTACCGCTCCTATCAATTTCAAGCAGTCGCCCGTAAAATTCATTCGTTGGAACCTTTGATGTCTTTGTGTTCGGAAACAACAAGAGCAAGTGTTTGATCTTTCTAATCGTATGGAGTTTTTTGATTCCAAGCAGTCCGCGAATCACAAGGGATATTATGTATTTGATACTGCCCAGCTTGCGTCCTAGGGGGTTATTTATTTTTTTGGGTTCAACAAAAGTGAATTCCTTTTCTTTTTCAAATTTCGATTGCAGCACTTTATCGGCGTAAATTCTACAATGTTCAGTTTTGTCTATGTCACGTAAGGTGATTTGCTGAAGATAAGAGCTGTAGACATCAAAATATGCTCTTGAACGGTGATAATACCAAAGATTTAACCCATTATAACTTAAAAAATCAACAATTGATTTCCCATTTGTTTTAACGGGCATTGCATCAATTTCTTTTTGCACGACATGTTGCGCTTCAAGTTGGTGTTCAGGTGCAAATGGTTGGTATGTTATGTTTGGTCGCGCAGTAAGCGCTTTGAATGTACTCAGGTCGTAGACATGAACAGCACCTTGAGTTGCATTCAATTCGGTCAGTTCTTGATCCGTAAGTGGGCGAAGTACAAGTGTTTTTTGTTGATTCATTTCGGACAATGAGGACTGTTCTACTTTGGGCAAATATAGAACTATTCAAAATATGCCAATTCAAGTTGTTCGGATTATTTTGTTTATAAATACAATCTTGTTGAGTTGTTTCCTGAATGTTCTGGGTTAGCTTTGTTAGTGATTTAAGTACCGATATGGGAATTCTAGCTAAAGATGCTTTTCGAACGATGGTGCTGTCTTATGTAGGCACAGCTATCGGTTATTTGAACAAGGGTGTACTCTTTATAATTGTACTTACAACAGAACAAATAGGCTTGGTCAATGTGCTTATTTCCTTGGGTTTGTTGTTCGCCCAATTGTCGAGCCTTGGAACTTCAAATGCAGTGATTCGATTTTTTCCATATTTCCGAGATGAAAAGAAGAACCACCGTGGTTTTTTACAGTTAATGCTCCTTATAGCCTTTGTCGGGATGGTTTTTATTTCGATAATGGCGTTCTTGTTCTATCCTTTTGTTGTTGATCTTTATAGTGAGAAATCACCTCTGCTTTTGGGGTATATTGCTCTTGTATTTCCCGTTGGAGCGTCGTTGTTGTTATTCACTTTGTTGGAAAACTACCTTCGGGGAATTTTTGTAAATGTGATCTCTGTTTTTTTACGTGATGTAGTTCTTCGGTTACTCACAACAATTGCATTGATACTCTTCGGATTCGGATGGATTGGTTTTGAAGCGTTTGTCATCTTTGTGGTTGCCTCGTATACTGTTCCTGTTGTTTTTTTGGTGCTATATATCCGGCGAAAAGGCGAGATGAACCGCTGGTTGACTCCGATTCAAATTCCAAGGAGGTTTAAGAAAATTATCGTTAATTTTTCTTTGTTCAACTATGTAAACACCCTTACCGCTGTGGGAATTACAACTATGGATGCAATGATGATTGCTGCATTTTTAGGACTTGACGAGACAGGGGTATACACTACGATTATTTTCTTGGCAAGTGCACTTCAAGTACCGTATCGATCATTAGTACGTATTGCTATTTCATATATTCCGCTGTATTGGAAGGATAAAAATATGACTTCGATGTCCAAACTTTATAAGGATACAAGTTCAATTGCGCTATTGTTTGCGTTGTCAGCTTTCTTAATCGTTTGGGTCAATCGAATTGAACTGTTTTCGTTTTTACCGCATTCCTTCTCTGATGGGATTTGGGTTTTTCTGTTCATTATGATCGGAAGAATCGTAGATATGTTTTTTAGTTTAAATGGCAATATTCTCTCGTATTCAAAAAAGTATCGCGTGGACATTCTTTTTACTGGGAGTTTATTAATTGTTGTTTTTTGGTTGAATTACATACTTATTCCGAATTACGGTATTGTTGGTGCTTCTATTTCGACTGGACTCGCATTTGTTCTTTTTAATACGGCACGAATGCTCTACGTGTGGTCAGTATTCAAACTCAATCCGTTTCAGAAAAATCAGTTTTGGATGCTGTTGATTGGAGGGATAACAGTGCTTATTACGCACTACACACCATCCATTTTTGACAATGCGGTACTGTCTATATTTCAAAATGTACTTGAGATCAGTGTGTTGTTCGTTGTTCCCGTTCTGTATTTCAAACTTGAGCTAAAAGTGAACGATTACCTTCTTTATCTTGTTAAAAAAATCAGAAAATAGATTGTTTTTTCAGAAGGCTTTCGGCAACAATCCAGTCCAAACTAGTATCAATATCATGTGAGACTGCAGGAGACATTACGTATTTTTTTACTTTTTTGAATGCAGCGATTGGCATTTGTTTCAAACGATCGCTATTGATTACATAAATGGCTCCATTGTATTCATAGACCTTTGGGCAATCTTGCCGCCTTGAATAGTTGCCTTCTTTGGATTTACTAAGGTATCCATTTTCATCCTCCTCGAACATGGTGTAATATGGATTGGAGTCTGGCTCTTTGACTGAGACAATCATGTCTAAAGACGCATCAAAAAGGTCGATTGCTTCTCGAATGTGCTCTGAGGTGCGAAAGGGAGATGTGGGTTGAAGCAAAACAACCGAATCAAAATCCAATTTATTGTTTTCGGCAAAGTGCATTGCATGCAATAAAACATCATAGCTTGAAGATGTATCGGTTGCCAA
>Ga0228650_1000068_pt1 | contig 30802 bp, 27 predicted proteins | sample 62DmetaG_FD_183171 | JGI IMG/M metagenome (GOLD analysis project Ga0228650, IMG submission 183171) | Seawater microbial communities from Monterey Bay, California, United States - 62D | ecosystem: Environmental > Aquatic > Marine > Coastal | place: USA: California | collected 2016-10-28
TGAGGGCCCTGTAACCATTTATTTAGCATCAAATTCGGCCAATAATGATGGAGGTCCAGCTGGAGATGCAATTTACTTGTCGGAAAGAATTTTGAATTCAACATTAAGTCTTTCAGAGCAAGAGGTTGATGCTACAAACTTTGTTGCAGGGTATTCTTCAGATGGAAATAATGTTACTGTAAGGTTTAATTCGGAAGAAGCTGATAACATGAACTTTAATCTGGTAGATATGAACGGTCGTTCAGTTTATCATCAGGATTTGTCGACATCAATAATTGGTGGCAATACCCATACGATCACACTTCCAGAAGAAATCAAAAACGGTTTATACATCGTACATTTCTTTGTTGGGAATAAAGCTATGTCTTCAAATTTAGTTGTGAACAAATAAAAGGGGAACATACATTTATAAATTAAATCCCAGTTCTTTGATCTGGGATTTTTATTTCCACCGATTGTTTACGATTTGTTTTACCTTGTTAAATAGCTGGTTTGGAAGATAGGTGCGCCAATCAAGTTTGTCCATCTCTCCTCCCATGATACAGTATTGATCGATCCCAACTTGTTGCATTTCTAACTGTACATGTTCGTGAAAATTAACAAAAGCTACCCATCCATCCTCTATATCATCAATCCACTCCTCATAGTAGCAATCATCAGACCCGTGGAAGTTAAGGATGTTTTCACCAATAATGAGGAACTTATCAAGTCCCATACCAACCAATTGGTCCACAATATCCCGCTTTAATATCATGATGTCGTTTTCTATGGTATCATTCCATTCTCCAATCATTTCAATGATACAAAATCCCATATCGTAATCAGCATAGAGTATTTTCAGATACAGCGTAGGTGATCCTATGAAATCCCATTGAGGATGGATATAGAAATTATAAATCCTGTTACCAAATTCAAATTCGCTGTAGTCACGTCCATAGAAAGGAGAGGCATCATCTTCTGACGCGATATAAAGACTTCTCCAATGGTAGTATGGTTCGACCAAATGCATACTGTAAAGTTAGTTGATAGAATTGACAAATATTGGCATAAATTATGCTTCATTAATTATAATTTTAAACTTTGAACCATAAAATATAAATGTATGTTGAAGAAAAGTAGTTTGTTTGTCTGCTTGTTACTATTGATTTCATCTTGTTCTGATAATAATGAGACCAAGATTGAAAGAGAGTTGTACGAATATGTTTCTGCCTCAATACGTGAAAACAGTGATGTTATCGCATTTGGAAGCATGGAGATAAAAGAAATAATAGATAAAACAGATTATCAGAAAATTCAAATGCTAAATAGTATTATAGCTCCTGAATCTGCGGCCCTAAATAGTGTTTTTGGCATGGATACACCGGTTTATTTTATTGTGGAAGGCCCTATTTCAAGACAGGGTAGTCCAAAACGTGTGACGATTTTTATGAAGGTTAAGAATCCGGACGATTTGGCAAAAGAATTGGAAGAAGAACGTGGCTTTCTTGTTGAAAGTCAGGGAGATATTCGATATGCCGAGGACAATGAATTTATTTTAGGATTTAGGGATGATTTGGCAATTGCTATAATCCAAAGTGAAGAATTTGATGCAGGAAAACTTATTGAAGAAGCTTTTTTAGCAACTCAAGGTGAAATGTCAATTGGTAAGCAACATAAAATACTTCAGGCAAAGGGTGATTTTGTTATTGGTATGAACCTAGAGTCGCTCTATGAAACCTCAAATACGAGTCTCGCGCAGTTGAATGACACGAAACAACTTGAACTTGAAAAAATGACTAAAGGCTCTTTTACTCAAACGATAGTGAATTTCAATAAAGGAAATTTGTCTGTCGAATCAAACAATTATTTTTCGGATGAGCTCAAGGATGCAATGTTTTTCTCCGCTGAAAAACCTTTAAAAATGAAATCGTTACTCTCAAAAGGTAAGGATGGCGCGAAAATAGTTGGTGGATTTTCTTCAAACATTGATATCACGAAAATGGAGGAGTTTTATACATCATATGCTCCGGATGTGATTGAAATGTTAAATGATGTTACAGGAGGTTTGTATCGTTTCGTTGGAGCAGGGACTGTTTTAAGCAAACTTATTTCTGGTAATTTAGGTGTTCTGGCTTTAGCTTCTGAAGATTCAAAAGACTTCGCTGATGGAGTTCGTGTGTTTCTCGGTTCTTCAGAAGCAGGAAAAAAAGCATTTATGCTTATGAGAAGTGAGTTTGATATGCCAACAGGTACAGAATTTGATTACGTGGATGAAGGAATTGAAATACTTTTGCCAATGTCCGGTCATAACTTGAATGAAATTAAAGGAGAAAAAAAATTGAAAATGCCGAATGGAGCAGAGGGTTTTGGCAGTGATGGACTTTGTGGCTTTTTGAATTTTGATCAATTAACTTATATGGGCTTATCAGCTGAGGAGGCCAGTATTCTAGATCGATTTGATTATGCCCGATTGGAGGGTGGTAACGATGGAATGAAATTTGTGTTACAAATGAAAAATACCAACGATAATTTTCTTAAACAAATGACGCAATTAGCAATGTCGATGGTTCCATTGCTCATGGGCGGAATGTCTCTATGATATGATGAAAAATAAAGAACACTGGAATGCACTCTCAAAAGAAGAGCAATATGTTATTTTAAATAAAGGCACAGAAATGCCTTTTACCGGTGCGTTTGATAAAAATTATCGATCGGGAATTTATATCTGTCGGCAGTGTGATAATCCTCTATATTCCTCTCAGGATAAGTTTAATTCAGGTTGCGGTTGGCCTTCCTTCGATGACGAAATTGATGGAGCCGTTGAACGAATATTAGATGCAGATGGCAGACGTACTGAAATTGTTTGTAGTAATTGCAAAGGTCATCTTGGACATGTTTTTCTTGGCGAGCGCTTTACAGAGAAAAACACCCGCCATTGCGTAAATTCAATTTCAATGAAATTTATTGAAGATTAGGAGTTTCGCGGTTATTTAATTGTTTAGAACTCACACATTCCAGAATTATATTTTCTTCGATGTAGACCATGTCATGCAAAATGAATTGAGATGCAAGAGCAAGCTGAGAGTAGTTTTGTGAGTTGTTTCCAAAATTTGCCGCAGTGGTCTTCCACATTTGTTGTATAAGTTCCTTACCACCTTCTTTCGGAGCAATTTTGTTGACAACTGCAGCTACATTGCTCGAACCTGCATGGTATACATGTAACACAAACAAACGAAACCAAATTTCGTTTTCGGAATAAGTCAATTTGTGAGCGTTTAAAATACGTTTCGCTTCAGGAATACATACTTTTTTTATCAAGCTTGAAGAACCAAATGCGCTTCTCTCAAAGTCTGAGCGTTCATCCCTAGAGCGATTCACTGTAAGTCCTTGTTCGCGAGCTACAGCCGGCATTAATTGAAATGGTCCGTATGCTCCAGCACGTGATTTTTTCAATTGTCCCGGGCTTTCAATTAAAAGGATGGCTTGTGCATACCAAGGGTCTACTTTATTTTTTTCAAATTCTAAAATGCCCTCAGAGAGGCTTGGGTAGACAAGGTCAAATTTGTAAAAGTCTTTTTTTCCGGTGGTCATAAATATGCGATCTTCGGATTCTAATTCGTATGCGAGACGCAGGCTGTCTCTATATTCATCTTTTTCTATTTCTGTTTGATTGTTCCAGGTCTCGATATCAATTATGTCGATAACGTGACGGTTTTTCGCTATATTAATAATACAAGAGTCAGGAGAAAGTGTCATTATTCGACGCCAAAAATGAGGTTTGACTAATATATCCCATTCCTCTTCATAAAGTGTATTCGTCCCCATAATAACGTTTGTGTTCTTGCCATTTTTTACTTCAATCTTTTCTTCTTCCCATTTTGAACTATTTTGAGCAATGGAATGGAATGAGAATAATGAGAAAAATAGAAGAAAAAGTTTCATAGGATATTTAAACAGATTATAATAAAGATAACGCACATAAGATGAAATTAATTATAAAATTGGGTAAAGATTCCACAGTTAATCGTTAAAATCGGCTAATTTTACACTGATGAAAATAATTCGAACGGTTTTTGGTTGGCCTTTTATTTTTTTGGTAAAAGTATACCAATGGGTCATTAGTCCAATATTCCCTCAAAGCTGCCGTTACACTCCTACATGTTCCTCATATACTATAGAAGCAATCAAAATTTGGGGGCCTGTAAAAGGAATCTATTTGGGTGTCAAACGAATAAGCTCTTGCCATCCTTGGGGCGGTCATGGACATGACCCGGTTCCAAAACGTCATTCCCATAATCTCAATAGAAATAGCGATTAGTAGCAATCTACTTTTAGTTCTAGCTGTTTTTGAATTCAAAATTAAGAAACTGTAGTAGTGGTTTCTTTTTGATCAGTTCATAAATAAATACCCCGATTACAATTGTGTATTCAATTGTAATTAAGGCTCTAACCTCGATTGCAGACCCCGAATTTACCGAGTACAAGAAATAACTGAAGAAAATGAAAAATGACCAAATTATAGGGAAACTAAAATGCGTGAAGCTTGATACAGCTAATAGTGGTATAATGTACCAAGGGTGCACAGTACTTGAGAGCAGTAAATAGATAAAGAACGCAATTGTCATTCGGCGAAACATCTTTTTAGCAAGATGATCATTTCCCCAAAAAGCCAAAATCAATATAAGGAACAGTGATATTTGTGAAATAATAGGACCAAAAATTCGAATTGGATTGAAAGAGTAATACATTTTTCCAATCTGTAGAATGTTATAGAAAAACAGAGAGTTAAATTCAAACACTTTGAAGTAAAGGATGATACTCTCGATGAAATGCCAAAAATTATTTTGATCAAGATGAATTATTCCTAGTGAGATTGCAAGGCCGATAGTTATAGTGTAAAATAGTGATGCTTTCCACCAACCGAGATAACGAAGAAAAAAAGGCAGAAAGAGCAGTGGGATTAATTTGATTTGAACAGCAATTGCCATCCAAATTCCGCCAAGGACGATTCTTTTTTGAAGTATAAAATAAAGCGCTATGAAGAGAAAGGAAATCATAACACCTTCAAAATGCGTATTTCCAGTACACTCTATAATCCATAATGGATTTAGGTACAAAATCCACATGCGATTATTATTGAGGTTCAATTTTTTAAATATCTTAACTAAATAGATTGCGCCAATCAATTCGGTAGTCACAATACTGAGTTTTAGGAAGAATGTATTGATAGCTATCGATGAGGAAAATGCTGTCGAAAAAATAAAATACAGTTGATTTACAGTGGGATAGCAGCTGTAATTATAGCGAGATAATCTGCTCATCCCTGTATAGATTTCATTTAGATATGGATTTTCTCGAATAAAAGGTTGGTTGTGCACTCCAATTGGTCTAAAATCAAATGGGTTAATATGATTCCAGGCCATTTCACCATCCCATAAGAAGCGATAGTAGTCAACCGATAGGTTCGGTTCGAAAACCAATGAAACCACTTGTGCAGATATTGCCAATACTGCCAATTGTTTGAACCTAAGCTCATTTCGTTTAATCAGATATAAATAGGAGGCAAAGGCAACGGAATAATAAGTGATTAGCCAAACAAAAGCTGTTCGGTCTTGCTCCGCATTTATACACAGAATTGATACTAGAAAGACAAAGCTTGTAAGGCGTGTTATCCAAGAAACATTGGACAACATATTTACTCGGCTTTTGGAGTCTTTAGTTCAGAGATTGAGTAAAAGAAAACCAACCCGTATCCTATTGTTAGCATCAAGTGGAAGGGAACCATTCCAATATCACCATAAATTGCACGGTTAATTGTTGTGAAAGCAAACAATAGCATTAAGATTCCTTCTCCCATATTTAGGATTGAAATACTTTTTTTATCGTATTTATTTCCTTTGAATTCACTTTTCACATTAACGTTGAATTTTGGAGTTCGAACGAATGAACTTTTTATACCAAGATATCCCTCTAATACAGCCACGGTGTTATTAAGCGCCAAGCCCATGGATACCATTAAGAATTGAAAGAAACGACCAATAAATAGAAGTAGAGATAAAATCACATTGTCTGTTTTGTCTCTGAAAGAATGCCAATAGTAAAACATTAGAAACGCTGTACTCAGCAAAAATACGGCTCCATATTGGAGTACATAGTTTAAGTCAGAGAAGCTGTCTTTGATATGTAGGACGGGTAGGCTAAGAATAGACATCATCAAAATGAAAATAAAAACTGATGAGTTGAATAGATGTGACAGTCCATGAATTCTATCTACTAGACGAACTCCTTTCGCTGTGATTATAGTTTTCCACATTTTAATAAAGCACTCTGCACCGCCTTTCATCCACCTGTGCTGTTGACTCTTCAGTGCCGACATTGTTATTGGAAGTTCTGCTGGAGCTATGACATCTTCTAAGTAGGTGAATTTCCATCCCTTAATTTGAGCGCGATAGCTTAAGTCCAGATCTTCAGTTAATGTGTCGTGCTCCCAGCCACCGGCATCATTGATACATTCTTTTCTCCAAACTCCCCCTGTACCGTTGAAGTTAATAAAGTGCCCAGAAGCATTTCTACCGCCTTGTTCGATGGCAAAATGTCCATTCAAACCAAAAGCTTGGAGTTCTGTAAGAAGGGAATATTTTTTATTGATATGCCCCCAACGGGTCTGAACAACTCCTACTTTATCATTACTGAAGTGTGGCATTGTTTTTTTGAGGAAATCGCTGTCTGGAATAAAGTCAGCATCGAAAATAGCGATAAAATCTCCCTCTACTTGGTCCATAGCATCATCAAGCGCTCCGGCTTTATAGCCAGTTCTATCTTCACGATGAATGTGCTGGATATTGATGCCGCGAGCAGCAACTTCGGCAACTTTTTTCGCGATTACATCTTTTGTCTCATCAGTAGAATCATCCAATACTTGAATTTGCAACTTGTCTGCCGGGTATTCAAAAGCTGCTGAAGTTTCAATGATTCGCTCAGCAACATAGAGTTCGTTGAACATTGGTAGCTGAACAGTAACCTTCGGTGTGTTTGATGGGTCGTAAACGGGAGTAGTATCTTGCATTCCTGTATTCCGTTTTTTTCTGCGCTTGTTACGGACATATGCTACGGCCAATGACAGTTGAAGTATACTGTAGAACAATACTAAGATTAGACACGCGAAATAGAAAAATATGATCACCTTACTTACGAGGTGTGACCAATAGTGTTCCTTATCTCCAGAGTCTCCCCAGTCCAAAAGCCAAGATACTTTTCTGTTAATTGCGAAGGAATCAAAAGTATATCCGCTTGCATGCTTTTCTGTCAATATTAAATTGATTTTTACCGGAACATATGTTTGGTCGGTAACGGACAATGTATAGTTTCCAAATGGGATATTATCGAACTTGTATACTCCAGATTCATTTGTTCTGACTGTCTCAAATACTGTTGAATCTGAATTGTGTAGTATCAATTTGACATTGTTTAGTGCTTTTTTTGTTTTGTTATCTACGATACCTCCTTTTACAAAATCAGCCGCTTGAGCAAATGTCGAGGTAGTTATGATAATTCCGAGTAGTACGAGGTAGATTTTCAACATAGATTGTAATTTAATTTGCTTCAATTGATATTTTTTTGTTTTAATCTATACTTCCAGATCGCAAATATAATTTTTATTCCTGCAAGTAGAGTACCTTTTATGGTTCCACTTACTTTTGATACACCAATCCGTTTTCGATAATTAACAGGAACTTCGCAAAAGAGCATTTTTTTCTTTACTGCTTTTATTTGCATTTCTATTGTCCAACCATAGGTTTTATCTGTCATATTGAGTGCTTCAAGCGCATCGCTCTTTATTGCACGGAAAGGTCCTAGGTCGGTAAATTTCGCTTTGTACACCAATTTGATCAACCGAGTTGCCAGCCAATTTCCAAAAACCTGTTGTGGAGTCAAAGCACCTTTTTCTCTTTTTCCAAGTACTCTTGATCCAATGACCATATCAAAATCTTTTTCTAGAATAGGAGCTAAAACTTTAGTTATTTCCTCGGGATAATCTGAGTAATCACCATCCATAAAAACAATAATATCTGTTTGAAGAGTTTTGCTGTATTCAATTCCTTTTAAGCAAGCCCATCCATAACCTTTTCTGTCTTCGCTTAAAACAATTGCACCTGCATTTTTTGCGACTTCCGTGGTATTGTCAGTTGAGTTGTTGTTTACAACAATTACGTGATTGATACTATCACCTGGGATGTCTTGAATAACCTTTCCAATTGATTTCTCCTCGTTGTAAGCTGGAATTATTACTGTAATTATGTTGTCTTTCATGGATGCAAATTTACCCATTCAGTTTTACACCGTCTTTCGAAATGATTAAAGGATTTGGTTCGAAGCGCCCTTCTTCGGGTCCGTTCTCTAATTTCAACACTCCTCTTGGACATACGGCAGAGCAAATTCCACAACCAACACAACTCGCACGAACAATATTTTCTCCTTTTTGAGCATAGGCGCGAACATCAATTCCTTGCTCGCAATAGGTCGAACAATTACCGCATGAAATACATTGAGATCCATTGGTAGTTATTCTAAATCTTGATTTAAAGCGTTGAAACAACCCCATATATCCTGCCATTGGACATCCAAATCTACACCAAATTCGATTACCTAAAAGTGGATAGAATCCAACACCGATTACACCTGCGAAGGATGCTCCAACGAGAAACCCGTATGTTTTTTTTATAGATTTACTCTCCAAATAGAATATATCATTCTTGCCCGTAATGAAACCGATCGTCAGAAGAACTAGAATCAGCAAGGTGATTAGCGACCCAACATACAAACTGCGATTTTTGAATTTTCGAGCAAGAAAGAAAAACAAAGCTCCAAACGTAAAAAGCAAAATAGCTGTAAATAGATAGTATGAAGTGCTCGAAATGGTTAGAAATCCTATTTTATATTCTCGACCACTGAAATAGGGCCAAAGCGAAGCGATGGTCATAATAAGAACTGCAACCATTACCGAGTGCACCATCCAACGTTCAATTTTCCAGGCACTTTCTTTTGTAGATGACAATTGTCGAAAGCTATCACCGGCAGTTTCGGCCAAACCACCGCATCCACATACCCATGAGCAATACCATCTTTTTCCAACGTAATAAGTCAATACTGGAGTAACGATGAGAAAGAGTACAATTCCCCAAAAGAAGAAAAACGTTCCTGATACGCCACTATTGCTCATTGCATCTAGCTGATCTACAAAGTAATAGTTCAATGGCCAAATATTTTTTAAATCCTTCCCAAAGTAACCTTGAGTTTCAACAAACGATTCCATGATGTAGGGGAGCGCATATGCAAAAACAAGTTGAAAGAACATGACGGAAATTGTACGAATTAATTGGTACCGGTTATTGCGGTATTTAACGATAAATTTTATTCCAAGAAATACAATTAGGAAGGTGTACACGGTTCCATAGACAAACCATTGGTTCGCATTTTTTCCAGTAAACAGAATAGATAAAGGATCAAAAAGACGTACAATTCCATCTAGTGAGTCGGAAAACCAATAGAGTTGAATGTAGAAAATTGTCAAAACAACTCCTAAAATCCAGCCCAAAATACCGCCGTTCGATATGGAGTTAAACCAAACATGATTGTTTTTTATTCCTACTGTCTGACCTCTATAGCTTCCGAGAGTATACAAAAGAATCCCACTTCCCGCAGCTCCTGCAGTTAAGGTTAAATAAGCGGTTGCATTGTTTGTTATTATGTTGCTTATTTTGAACCAAAAATTTATTGATTCAGGGTTTGAAAATGTACCAGCCACCCAAGCGATTAAAATTGCAATAAAACCCGTTGCTCCAATTGACAAGCCTAATTTTTGAACCGTATTGGTTGTCGTAAAGTAAATGGTTCTTGGGCTGCTCGATTTTTTTCGGATAAAGAAAAATATTCCTGCCAACATAAGGGCAAAACCGATAAGGATTGATGGTTCACCAATATCAATTTTGTTGGCAGATTTCCCTTGCAAGGTCGATTTCCAAGCAAGATTTAGAAGAACACCAACTCCCACTGTAAATAGAGTTATTCCTACTTTATTGAGTACTGATAATTTTTGAGCTTCAGTTCCTGTGATTGAATAGTTCGTATTTTCCATATTTAGTTGGATATAAGTTTTTGCCACCATTTTGCTTTTTCTGCAATAATAGAAGTACCGAAAATGGTATTAAATTGGTCAATTATATCGTTTTCGTATTTGGAATAAAATTCAGGGTCAAAATTGGCTGATTTGAGATTTGTTAAAACGTGATGAATCGTCGAGTTGGTGAGGAGCCATTCATTGAATACTTGATGCCTCAGACGCATGCCAAAATTGTTGACTCCAATAAATAGTTTGGTTTCTTTTTCAAATACAAAGTGAAGCAATATATTTTCTTTTGTGTTGGTATATATAAATTCATCGTGTTCATCTGAGAGTTGATTGGATACGCTTCCATATGTTTGGTATTCCAAATCAAAGAATTTTGCAGAATTGAACCAAACTCCTGGTTGATATGTTTCAGATTTACCCACTATGTTTTTTGCAACGATTTCTCCCATTATTTTCCCAGTGTACCACGTTTGTTCAATTGATTTTCGACCTTCTATTGGATTGGAAAATTCGGCGCAATCCCCTATAGCATATACGTCAGTGATTGATGTTTCAAATTTTCTATTGATCAATATACCACGATTGGTTTCGATATTACTCGATTTTAAAAAGTCAATATTTGGTGTGACTCCAGTTGTGAGGCCAACAAATTGACAATCGATTCGATCTCCATTTTTGGTTTGAATACCGATGGCTTCATTTTCGGAATTGGTAAGGATTTCCTCAATTTCCTCGTCATAATGCATGGTCAGTCCATGATGTTTGGAGAGATGATTCATAACAAACTGGGCATCTTCCTCAGGAAGAACACTATTCCAAAAAAATGTTTCTCTTACGATAAAGTGAACATGAATGTTTCGAGATAAAAACATTTCAGCCAATTCGACTCCAATCAATCCACCGCCAACAACTGCAGCTGTTTTGAGTCCATTAGAGTACATCTCAATAGATTCCAAGTCTTGTTTGGAATAGAGACCACTCACTCTTTTCGCATTTTCGCCTTTCCAACCAAATTTATTTGGCTTTGAACCTGTTGCGAGAATTAGTTTGGAATATTTAAATTCCTCTTGATTTTCAAGTTTCAGTGATTTTTGCTTCGTATCTACTGACACTACTCGAGTATGCAGTAAGTCGATGTTGTTTCTTTCCCAAAAATGTGGTTCATATGGTTGCGTGTGTTCAAATTTCATATGCCCCATATAGACATACATTAGGGCTGTCCTTGAAAAAAAATAGGTTGATTCCTCTGAAATTATTGTGATGGGTTCATCGCTTTGCTTTCGAATATAGCGCGCTGCAGTAATTCCAGAAACTCCATTGCCAATGATTACGATCATCTATAAATTTTTCAAGTTACAACACCCTTTGTGATGAATTTGAGTAGCGTTGTTAAATTTGTTTCAAAATACGATAAAATAAAAAAGGCTATCTTTTTTGAGACAGCCTTTTTTCAACAAAACCTTTTTATCTATTTCCAAACACCTCGTTTTGAGAAGGCTTCAATTCTTGCATTGATTCGATCTGCTGGTGTTTCATTTTTTAATTCTACCAAATATTTCTTGATGTGTTTTTTTACAATTTTGAAGGTTTCATCGTGACTTCGATGCGCACCGTTCATCGGTTCTTTGATGATGTCATCAACAATTTCTAATTTTTTCATGTCTTTAGAAGTCAGCTTTAATGCGTCAGCAGCAATCTCTTTGTACTCCCATGACCTCCACAAAATAGAAGAGCAAGACTCGGGAGAGATTACTGAGTACCATGTATTTTCTAACATGACAACTTTGTCTCCGACACCAATACCTAAGGCACCTCCTGATGCACCCTCACCAATAATGATACAAATTACCGGAACCTTCAAACGCATCATTTCATAAATGTTTCGAGCAATTGCTTCACCTTGTCCGCGTTCTTCAGCTTCTAGTCCGGGGAATGCTCCAGGCGTATCTATGAAGGTAACGATTGGTTTATCGAATTTTTCTGCCATTTTCATCAATCGAAGTGCCTTTCGATATCCTTCTGGATTTGGCATTCCGAAATTCCTAAATTGACGCATTTTTGTGTTTACTCCTTTTTGTTGTCCAATAAACATTACGGTTTCGCCGTCAAGGAGTCCAAATCCACCCACCATGGCTTTGTCATCTTTTACATTACGATCACCGTGAAATTCCTGAAATTGACCATCCGTAATTGCTTCAATATAAGCCATTGTATATGGTCGGTCTGGATGTCTTGAAAGCTGTACGCGCTGCCAAGGCGTCAAACTAGAGAAGACTTCTTTTGTTTTGGCTTTTAACTTTGTCTCCAATTCATCGATCTTGTCCTTCATGTCCACTTCCGTGTTCTCGCCAATCTCCTTCGTCTGAACGATTTGATCTTCCAATTCTTTAATTGGTTCTTCAAAATCTAAATATGTTGCCATAATTTTTTCTATTTGAGGGGCGAAAGTTACAAAAATAGTTTCGTTGTCTTACCTTTGATATATGATATTATTTCCACAGGCAAAGATCAATTTGGGACTCAATGTCCTATCCAAAAGAAGCGATGGGTATCATGACATTGAGACTTGTATGTTCGCAGTGCCCTTATATGATGTTCTTGAGATACTTCCGTCTGATAAATTTTCATTTGTTTCGTCCGGTTTAGATATCAAAGGAGAGGTTGAGGATAATTTGTGTGTAAAGGCATATGCGTTGTTACGTGAAAAGCACAATATTGGACCTGTTTACATGCATTTGCGTAAGAATATTCCGATGGGAGCGGGGCTTGGTGGAGGTTCATCCGATGCGTCAAATGTCTTAGTCGGATTGAGTCAGCTTTTTGATTTAAATTTATCTGTCCCTTTGCTGGAGGAATATTCTGCTGTACTCGGTAGCGATTGCCCCTTTTTCATAAAAGGAGGTGCTCAGATAGCCAAAGGTCGAGGAGAAGTACTGGTACCTTTGGATTTGTCTTTGAAAGGGAAATTTGTAAAACTGGTAAACCCCGGTATTCATATTAGTACCTCAGAGGCCTATAAAAATGTTCTTTTCGGAGAGAGATGTTCACTTTTGGAAAGTCTTCAAACCCCGATTGGTAAATGGCAAAAAGAGTTGATTAATTCTTTTGAAGATTATGTTTTTGAAATGTATCCAGAGGTCGCATCTATTAAACAGAATATGCTTTCAGAGGGTGCATTATTTTCGGCAATGTCCGGAAGTGGGTCTACGATTTTTGCAATCTATGATGTTGAACCAGAGAAAACATTTGAATTTTTATCAGAGTGGGTTTTAAAACTCTAATGTGGACTTTAGAAAGGGGTTAATTTTGCGTCATAAGTTTTTTTGTGATGAGTTGACCGCCTGTGATTTCTATTGTGACAAAATAGATGCCATCTGAGAAGTGATCGATTTCAATCCGTTTAGATTTTGTTCCCACCTTGCCCTGATACAAGAGGTGTCCGTGGATATCAACAATAGTTATTTTCTCTATATTTTTTGAGCTTGTGGTTATTGTAATGGCAGTAGAACTCGGATTTGGAAACATTGCTACATCACTATGAATCAATAGTTCATTCAGTGATATGCTACTATTCGGGTCTGCTTCAAAGTGAAAAATTCCCCCAAGGTCCTGCCCGACAAATAAGTTGAGATTACCATCGTTGTTTATATCTTTTACAGCGAACGAACTGTAGGCTTCCACATCCAGTCCGATGTAGTTATTTGAGATTAATGAAAAGGTATCTCCCGGAGTTAAGTGATCATTTATCGAATCATAATAGATCAATGTTCCTTTATAAGAACCTAAAAACAATTTGATTTCAGAGTCGTTTCTAAAGAAGTGAGGTGCTGCATATTGATTTGGATTAACACCAGTCAAATTAATTGTTCCCAATTGGTTATTTTCCAATTCAAATGAGGGGTTGGTGGAAGTCCCTTTATTTTGATAGTAGAGTATTGAACCCGATTTTGTACCAATTAAAAGGTCCAATAACCCATCATTATTGAGGTCAAATAATTGTGGATGTGCAAAGCCATCACATTCAATAACTGCCGAGAGGTTATCTGTATAGTTGAGTATGGGAGTGCCAAAAACAGCTCCTGATCCAATTGACATATTTTCGTAATAAGCCAATGTTCCGTTTTCCAAACCGATAAATAAATCACCATCACCATCACCGTCAATATCTCCGAAAGTAGGGACAGAGCGAAGTCCATAATTCTGTTGATCTAGATTTAAAAAGTTATAGTCAATATAGGTGTATTCAGGAGCTGAAGATGTCCCTGTATTCTTGTAATAAGCAATTGTACTTTCTTTATCAAGAGTATGAATGTATCGGTAGAAATTCGCGACAAATAAATCTTCCAACCCATCTTCATCAAAATCGAAAAATACAGGAATACTTCCGGTTCCATGATCAATCATTTCATTTTGAAATAAGTTCGCAGCTGTGTAAATAAAATTAGGAAGTGAATTTGTTCCAATATTTTTATAAAACCGTATACTCGATTCATTTTCTGAAATATTTTTAGCGTTTGCAGCTACAACTAGGTCTTTCACATCATCGAAGTCAACATCTACGAAAAATGGGGCAGGAAACAATTGCATATTCGCGGGTGTTGTATTTGATGGGAAATTCGAATCCTCAGAAACCATTGCAGAGTTCATGTTGGGTGCGCTGCCCCCATTCATTAGTAAGGTCAGATTTGGGAATGTGACATCCCCCAGCACTAGATCATAAACGCCAGAATTGTCCATATCGATCGCTAAAATAGTTGACCCTGCATGTTCATTGACTGTTGATTCGTCGCCCACTGATTCGACGTCAGAGTCGGTTTTAATGGTTCGCAAAGGATTGGAAATTAAACTTCCAGTGCATGGGGTACTTGTTTCATTCAATGTTATCGAATTGGTCAAGAAGTTCTCACTAAATAGACCCCAACATTCGTTCTTTAACTCAAAAATTAATGAGTCAGGAATACCATATAATTCCATACTTTGATTTTGATGGTATTCCATATTCTCTCCCCCTTGATGAAATGTTAGAACATCAATGTCGCCGTCAAAATCAATATCTACAATTGCAGGAAGATCTGAAGAGTTGACAAGAAGCTGTTGCGATCCATTTACATATTCCGAATAAATCAAATCGGACACTAAAGTCCATTGAAGTCCATTAGCCAGAGACCCAACATTCTTGAAGACTTTGAGCCCGCCAACACCATAAGTCCACAAATCTTTTCGCCCATCGTTGTCATAATCGACCATGGTTGCGCGATATCGAATATCTGCTGGAAAATTTATTTTAGAATTGTATGCGAGCTGATAGTATTTTATACCAGCATTTTCTTCTTGGGTATATACTCGGATATTGTTTTTACTCCTGTCAAATAGGAACAGGTCCATATCACCATCGAAGTCGTAATCAAAATCTGAAATTTGTGTATAGTTGAGTCCGCCAGCCCAAGGGTTTTTTAGGGAAATACCATTTTGCTTTACAACGATTGAATTATCATATTGAAAACCAAATTGACTTGAGGCGATATAGCTCAATTGAACAAAGAAAGCCGTAATAAGATATCTCGATCTTCGCATGTTGTGTTTGATGTAAAAATTATAAAATTATATTAATTAGACGAGGCAACCAACTGAAAAGTTAAAGGTCTTGTTGTTAAACTACAAAAATGATAAAATTTTATGCACTTATTTCTACTCTTTTACTTTCGAATATAATTTTAGGTCAGGATAGTGCTAAAGTTTTATTTATTGGGAACAGTTATACCTATTTTAATAATTTACCAGGTATGCTCACTGATCTTTCAACCTCTTTAGGTGACTATGTTCAGCCAACCTCTCAAGTGGCAGGAGGTGCAACATTTCAAGCTCATGCAACGAATCCAGCAACATATACTGCGATAAACAGTGCTGATTGGGATTTTGTTGTTTTACAAGCACAAAGTCAGGAACCATCTTTCCCCGATTCCCAGGTAAATTCAGAGACCCTGCCATTTGCAGAACAGATGGCGGACAGTATTCGTAACAATTCAATTTGTTCTAACATATTAATGTTTATGACATGGGGAAGAGAAAATGGAGACCCTCAATGGGTTCCAATTTCTACCTTCGATGGAATGAATTCTCGGTTGAGGAATGCGTATATTAGAATGGCTGATTCGATCGATGCCTCCATTTCGCCTGTAGGAGTTGCATGGAAATACGTTCGCGATAATTATCCATCAATCCAACTGTATTCTCCTGACGGATCTCATCCGAGTTTAGAAGGATCATACCTTGCAGCATGTACGTTTTACGCTTCATTGTTCCGAAAGTCACCTGTAGGTGCTTCATTTACGAGTTCATTAGCTCCTGCGACTGCAGCAAATCTTCAATTGAGCGCAGCGACTGCCGTAATGGACAGCCTTGATCACTGGAATTTGTACCCAATGTCTGAGCACACACAAGCTGACTTTTCTTACGTAGTGAATGGAGGAGAGGTTGTTTTTATAAACAATAGTGTAAATGCTACAGCATATGATTGGAACTTTAATGACGGTCAAGTATCAAATGATGAAAGTCCAGTAATTGTATATTCAGCGCCGGGTTCGTATTCTGTGACACTAGTTTCTTCAAGTCCATGTGATTCAGATACATTATCGAGTACGATTGTTATTGGATCCAATTCAATTGTTACGAATTTGCCGAAAGATTTAATGATTCGTCAAATGGAGAATGGTATTTTTCAAATCTATGGAGATCAAGAGTTTGATCAAATAGTGGTGACAGATGCAACTGGTCGTATTGTTACCGAACAGCGGGAAGCACATATTGATTTATCCAACAAACCGACAGGTCTATATTTAATTCGAATTCAATCAGAAGATAGAATGTATCAAGTCAGGATATACCGATAGGCGTCTTTTTTTCTTCGTTAAACGGTTTCTATTAATTGGTCGATTGTCTTTCTTACTTTAATCTCGTGCTGTATAGGATCATCTTTATGACGGTAACCGATCGGACAAAACAGCGTGGCTGTGAGGTTGCTGTCTTTCAAGTTTAGAATTTCATCCACTTTATCTGCATTGAATCCTTCCATAGGGAGTGCGTCAATTCTCAACCTAGCGCAGGATTGAAGTAGTTTCCCCAATGCAATATACGTTTGTTTACTTGTCCATGTTCTCTGGTTTTGTTCCGACCACGATCCAACAGTAGTATTAAGCATTTGGGCATAGCCGTCTAAACTTTCTCTTGGGATATCTCTGGTTTTTGCGATGAGATTCATATGTTCTTCAATATCTTGCTCTCGCACTGTTTTGTATGCACACAATATGAATAGGTGAGAGGCATCTTTAACTTGACTCTGCCCGTAAGCGGCGCTTGTAAGTAATTCTCGAATTTCTTTTGATTCAACATTAAATATTTTCATGCACTGCAATCCGTAGGATGTTGCTGTGAGACGAAGTGTCTCCTTTAATATTTTTAGGTTTGTATCACTGACTTTTTTGTTAGGATCAAAAAGATCAGTTGCGTAGCGCCAATTTAAGTCTTCAATAATCTTGCTCATGCGATTCAAGTTTGAATTGCAAAAATAGAGTTTTAAAAATTGAAAAGTCAGGATTAATCACCTATTTCTCTGATCGTTTTTTGAACATCAGTTCGGGCTTTTGGAATTGTATAGTCTTCTAAATTGATTACGCCAATACTGTCAAGCTCTTTTGTGCTAACGGATGGGCGGTCATTTCCAGCGGCCACAAGCTGCATAATGTACTGTGCTGTTTGCTCGGCTTTCGATCGTGAATCGAAACCTTTGATTCCAGGAACTGCCGGAATGTGTTGTTGATCGATAATCAGTTTTGCTCCCCTAAAAATTCGATACCCCCATCCAATATCTGGTGTATGATAAACATTCCAAGAAGCTTTATTTTTTATTTGTTCAGACACCTTTTTTTTTGCGGGCACCGTTGGTTGCTGATCTGTATTATCAGAGCAGGAAATTCCAATGAAGAATAATAAAAACAGATAACTGATCTTCATTTAAATAAAATTTATCAACTCTGAATGGATGGGTGCTGAAGATGCGTTCACAAGTTGTAAAAAGTAACTTCCATTCGGCAAGTTCATGCGATCAATAACATGACCACCATATGTTTTAACCATGTTGACCTGATCCGTGATGTCTTTTCCATCCATTGAGATAATTTTTACTTTCGCATCGAATAGGTCTGTTAGAATTGTAAGTGATTGAGCAGCTGGGTTTGGAAAGATTTTTGTTTTCGTATTTTGGTTGAGACTTTCAGTACCTACAATTCTTCTGTATGCGTACATATCGTCGTAGAATTCACCATCGTATCCCGTTCCAACGAAAGCAAGATCATTTTGAACGAATACTATTGCACTTGTTCTTCCTGAGCCGGGAAAATCGGCGCGTTGTATCCAAGTGTCTGAGAAGTAGTTGTATTCCCAAAGGTCATTTGTATAGTTGAAATTGATATCTTCTCCGAGACAGATAAAACCAGTAGGAAATTGTCCCCAACTTACAGCTCCTTTTCTTGGTCCTCCGGGGAAATCTGTTTTTTGTGACCAAGAATCCGTTGTCGGTTCATATTGCCAGAAGTCGTCACGCATTATACCATCATCTCCTGTACCAATGTATCCTTGTCCTCCCATTGAAAATCCAACGGCTTCTTTTCGAGGCGTTCCACCAAAGTCCGCAATCTGAGTCCAAACATTCAAAGTTGCGTCATATCGGTACATGTCTTTTTTTAGCCCTGTCTGATCAATTCCTGTTCCTACATAGGCATAATCACCAATCGTAAATGCAACTGCTTGACGCCTTTCAGAACCAATAAAATTTGCCTTTTGGGTCCATGCATCCGTATCCTCATTAAATTCCCACAAGTCTCCAAAAAAAGGATTGCTGTCACCTTGCCCTAGGCACAAATACCCTTTATTGTTCAGGCTAAATCCACAAGCCGATCCACGATCGTTCCCATCACCTGAGAGTCCGCCAATAGAAGGTTCATCATCCCAATCATCTTGCCAAAATGTGTAGGAAAACATAGAGCGTCGGAATCCATCACTATCAAGTCCTCCCACAATATACCCCTCACCATTGACAACAAATGAAGCGCTTACCGATCGTGGAGCTCCATTTACCGAGTCTTTCTGGACCCATTGATTTTGCGCTACAGAATGAGTAGAAACTAGGGTAGTTAATATTACAATTAATCGAAATTTCATGTGTTATTGAATAATAATTTTGTGACTTTTTTGCTGAATACCATTGTTCCTAACAGATAGATAATATGTTCCTGAGGGGTATGCATTTGTTTTAAGTGTATTTGTATATGGACCAGAGTATAGAATTTTACCTTGAGCGTTTGTCAACGTCATACTCTCCAAGGCTGTTTTTGTTGAAATATGAATTTCGTCTGTTACTGGATTCGGATAGGTGGAAATTGTACTTTCTAATTCATTCATACCAACAGTAAAAAAGGGATTGTACATGTGCATACTTGCCTTCTTTCCTGATATTCCTTTACCAGTTCCCACGTACGCTTTGTTATTAATTACCATCGCTATGGCTCCTTTTCTTGCACTTCCTCCATATGACGCTCTAGCATACCATGCATTCAAGTTTGCATCATATTCCCAAAGGTCTCCGAGCATTCCTCCATTCGATCCCATACAAACAAACCCCCTCGGGCCAATTGTAAATGTGGTAGCACTTGACCGACTATTTGCCGGTAAATCAGCGCGTTGTGTCCATGCATTGGTCGTCGTTTTGTATTCCCACCAATCGTTATTCATTAAGTCTTGATCAATCCCTAAACCCACATACCCTTTATCTCCAATGGACAAACTGCTTAACTGGTAACGCACACCACCGGGAAAGTTGGGTCCTGATTGCCATTGATCTGAGATAGGATCGTAACGAAATAATTTATTAGAATAATTATTTGGACCATATTTTCCACCCACTAAATATCCAAAGTTCCCAACTGAAAATGCTGTTGCGAAATAAATTCCTGCTCCTCCATTTCCAGGGAATGGAGCTTTGGCTATCCAACCATTTGTGATTGGATTATATTCCCATAGATCAGTTAATTTAACTGACATTGGATCTGTTGCAATAACCGAGTTTATTCCAGTTCCCACATACCCCTTATCATTTATTGTAAATGCGATGGCATTTCTTCTTACCTCACCGGGTATGCTCGCAACTTGTGTCCATGTATCATTTGAAGCATCATATTTCCATAAGTCATTGTATACGACTTCCGCCGTATCAACCCCCGTACCGACGTAGCCAAATCCGTTTACGGAAAATGCAATTGCTCTCTCTCTTTTAAGACCTGAGAAATCTGACATTTTAGTCCAGGTATTTTCAATTTGACCAAAACATGATCCTGTCAATATGACAAATAGAGCTAGTACTAATTTTTTCATACGATTATTTGAGTATAATTTTTCCGGTATTCACGATAGCGCCATTCATTTTTAGATGGTAGAGGTAAATCCCACTAGGGTTGTTTCCTTTAAAAAATTGAATCAAGCCATTTGTGGTTGTTTCAGAAAAGATTTTTTTTCCAAGTAGGTCCTTTATTTCAATATCGAAGTCCACAGTTTTATCAAGGTTGAAAATGATATAGTCAGTTGATGGGTTTGGATATACTTTTAAATTGTTTTGATCAAACAGTTCGTTCACATCTGCCCAAGGGTCCAACTCATAAAAATCATTGAAGTTTGTTCCATTCGTCCCAATTCCAATAAACGCTCGGTCCGAGATTACAAAACCGCTTCCAAACCGTCTTGAGGATCCCGGAAAGTCCCCCATTTGGGACCAAACATTAGTATATGGGTCATATTCCCAGACTTGTTTTGTCACATTTGAAAGTGAGTTTCCATATCCACTCACAAGGTATACTTTGTTGTTACTTACAAGCGCAACTGAGGCTGAAGTGGCTATACCCGGGAAGTTTGTGCGTAGTATCCAGTCATCAAGTAGTGGTTTGTATTCCCATAGGCTGTATCCCGTTTTCACGTAGCCTTTCTCATTAATGCTGAAAGCTGAGTTCCATATACCTACCGAGAATGGCGCCGAATTTTTAGTTGTCCATGTGTCAGAAGCGAAATCATATTCATACAGGCTTGAACCAGACAAGTAGTATCCTTTACCGTCAATAACAAAACCCTCAGTATTTTTGGGTGTTGTGGGTGTATTTGACATTGCAGTCCATGAGTTGCTTGTTGGGTCGTATCGATACAGCCGATTGTCGCCACCTTGCTGTCCTCCTCCAATGTATCCATAATTTGGTGTGCTAAATGATAACACACCGTAGTTGCCATTGTTGTTATTTCCTATATAGTCCGCTTTTTGCGTCCAGCTGTTTGTTCCTGGGTCGTACTCCCACCAGTCTTTTAATACAATATTTGGTCCCGCTCCATTGTAGTGTCCAAGTCCCATGTATCCGCGATTTCCAATAGAGAATGAACTTCCCCTGTGTCTTCCATGAGATCCAAAGTCAGCACGTTGAACCCATGAGGCTGAAACTTCAAAGGTTGCCAATAAAACAATTATGAGTATTGTGTAACGTTTTTTATCCATTATTTCTTGACTATTCGTCCGCTCTTGATTGAGCTTCCGTTATATTGAATTGAATATATATAGTTTCCTGCTTTCAATGTTGAAACATCAAATTTGTTATTGTTCACATTTAATGGTTGTGTCGCCACTATTTTTCCATTGAGGTTTGATAGGGTAAGTACCATATTACTGAGTGGGACATCATCCGCCCAATCCACTTTGATGTTTAGTTCACTTATGGCGGGGTTTGGATAGGCAGATAGTTCAATCGATTCCAAGTTTCTGTCTAAAAGAGATAGTACTTGATCAAACTTCCAGAAGTCGTTGAAATTGGTTCCATTTGTACCTAAGCCAACATATCCAAAACCATTGAGTTCGATTCCAGAAAGGTACCTTCTTGCAGTACCATCAAAATCTTCAATTTGAACCCATGTTTCAGATGAAGGGTTGAATTCCCACATGTCTTTGTAGTTGTTTCCGCTAGATATATTTACTCCAGTTAAAACATAGCCTTTACCATTCAAGCTGAATCCGCAGGCCTCCATTCGAGTGATAGTACCTAGAGCTCCTACACCTACGTCAGGCAAGGCTGTCCAAGAGTTCAAAGCGGGATTGTATTTGTAGAAGTCCGAAGAAGACCATCCTAAATTAGATCTGTAGCCGGTTCCAGCGTAACCATAACCGTCAATTGCAAATCCAACGCCGGACATTCTAGCGCCTCCTGGCACAGGAGCAATTATGATCCAAGAATCATTTGCAGCATCGTACCTATACATGTCTGATGACCCTGTTCCTGTTCCAATATATCCATAGTTATTTATTGCAAATCCAACTGCTCCTCTTCGTCCTACACCAGGAAAATCTGTAAGTTGCAGCCAAGTATTCGTTGTAGGATCATATTTGAAAAAATCTTTTACCAGTTGATTTGAAGTTACTCTTCCTGTCCCAACGTATCCAATGTTTTCAATTGAAAATGCTGCGGCATGGTAGCAAGGGCCACCAAGATAATCTGCCTTTTGTGACCAGCTTCCGGAAGCAGGATCAAATTCCCACCAATCTTCAAAAAGAATATTGATGCCAGCACCATTGTAATGTCCAAGTCCGGCATAGATTTTATTTCCTAATGCAAGCATTGTCGTTCTGTGTCGAGCGGTCCCTCCAAAATTTGTTTGCTGAATCCAACCAGAAGCTTGGATTGATAGAGTAGAGAGAAGAAATAAGAGAGTAATTAAAGTTTTCATTATTGCACAATTAATTTTTTATCACAACTCCGTTCGTCATTTGTGAGATGAACAATATAAAATCCAGAAGGTAGATTTGAAATATCTATAGTTTTATTTGATTCATAAAATGTATCCAATACACTGCGCCCTTCAGTATCTACTATTTGGAGCTGTCCAGAAAACGCACCTTCGATTTTAATCGACGTATGTGCTGGGTTTGGAGTAATGGAATAATAATCAGATGTGATGTCTTCAATATCGAGGTTTCCAGTACCAAAGTCTATTGTGTATTCTCCCATTTGATTCCCCCATCCTTCTACAATAGCGTATAATGTGTCATACCCAGCAGTCGGAAAATCTACGATTGATTGCGCTCCGCACTCCGTATTGTCATCATTTGCTGCGATAACATTACCCCATTTGTCTTGAATAGATAGAAAAGTGTCAAACAAAGATCCACATAGAGATACTTTCAAAGAGCTACTCATAGAAGTTGCAAATTTGTAAAATACATCTGGAGAATTGTATGCCGGATTTTGATTGCTGTAACAGAAAGAGTTATCATAGGTTTCCGAATAAGGGATTGATGGCACCAAGCGAGCATCGCTTGCATCATCACCTATATAGCTCGAGCAATCTACACCATCTTCAATTGTGATTAAAAAGTCGGTTACCGATCCCCATGTAAATGATGAACATGGATCCAATGGGAAAGATTGCCCTTCTGCATGTATAGCTCGCATTCGAGTTTGACCTGACAAAGATGATGCAGGGATCGTTAAAACATAGTTAGCTGTCGTCATTGGTGGTGTTCCAGACCATGTGAAAATTGATTCCGTCTCTTCAAATATGTTATTTGCATTAAAATCAATCCAAATTTCACCAATACTATTGAAATTCCCACCGCAGGTTCCGAATTTAATTGTCATTACATAACTTGCTCCTGCACTTACTGTTGTCGTTTCTGAGAAATATTCTTGCACGCCAGTCACTCCTGGACATCCTACGAAATTAATGCCTCCCGAAGTACCAACAAGCTGAAGTGTTTCAAGATTGGAATCTATCGTTGACGATGGACCACCTGACACACAATATTGACTGTGAATATTGTGTAGAAGGCCATGAAATAAAAAGATGAGTAGTATTTTATGCATAGAAGAAGTAGTGAATTTCTGGGGAAGTTACAAAATATTTGGTAAAGTTGGTGGTTCGTTCTTCAGCAGGGCGCAGACAAAATTTATTCAATAGTATGTGGTTAATAACTTTTAATAGTATTAATTGGATAAATAAAAAATGATTGCAAAATTGCAGTGAACCATTCAACCAAATGAAGCATGCAGACAGAGACTACACTACAAGAAGAAATTCAAAAATTAGAAAACCAACTAACCGGAGATATGTTTAAGGATATGGAAGTTAAGGATCAAATCCACAATTTACAAATGAAGTTAAAGGGAGTCAAACCTATGGACAGTCATTTTGACTGCGTTGGTTGTGGCTCTTAGTGACCCGCCGTCAGTCTCTTATTATCAAAGATCAATACTCTAAATTTATTGCGAAAAGGCATACATTAAAATGTTTGCACCCATTCTGAGGGCTTCTTGCCTTTTGTTGGGCTGATCATTATGTACTTCAGAGTTCTCCCATCCATCACTTAAATCTGTCTCATAGGTATACAAGCAGACCAATCTCCCATCGATTATGATGCCATAAGCTTGAGGTCTTTTTCCATCGTGCTCGTGTATTTTTGGGAGTCCATTGAACTCGTATTTTTGATGGAAAATTTCATGGTCAAACGGCAGTTCCACCATTTCATGATCTGGAAACACTTTTTGTAGTTCAACACGAATAAATTTATCCATTCCGTAGTTGTCGTCAATGTGTAAAAAACCTCCTCCCAGCAAATAGGTGCGTAGGTTTTCAGCATCGCTTGCAGAGAAGACAACATTTCCGTGACCTGTCATGTGAACATATGGATATAGAAATAAATCAGGGCTTCCAACTTCTACATACGGGGTCTCTTTTGCTATTGTCGTTCCAAGGTTGACATTACAGAAATCAACAAGATTAGGCAGTGCTGTAGGGTTGGCGTAGTAATCTCCCCCTCCAGAATATTTTAAAACGGCCAATTGGTAACTGGTTTGACCAAACACAGTCTGTGTTGTAAAATATAAAACAATGATTAGAATAAATTTCATCCAATAAGAAGTTTAGCATTCATACAAGCGAATAGAGCAGCTGTTTCCGTTCGCAATCTGTTTTCTCCTAAAGTAATTGTTTTGTAGTCATTTTCCAATGCGATCTCTATTTCATCTTCTGAGAAATCTCCCTCAGGACCGATCAAAATAGGGCAGTCCGCAGCTCGGAAGATATCTGAGAGTTTTGAGCGCTCCATGTCGTAACAATGAGCGATTAAACCTCCTGGATTGGATTCGATAAAATTCTTTACGTTGACAAGCGCGTTAATTTTAGGTAAGTAGAGTCGATGCGATTGCTTCATTGCAGAAATGGCTTTTCTTCTAAGGCGTTCTGATTTAATTTTTATCCGTTCTGAATTTTTGCATTGAATTAAAGATATTTCTGTTATCCCTATCTCAGTTGCCTTTTCAATAAACCATTCCAAACGATCCATTTGCTTTGTAGGGCCGATAGCGATATGAATTTCATACGCTGGTTTTTTCGCTTTTTTCTCCTCAAGAATAAATAATTCACAATGCTTTGGATGACTCTTAACAATTTTGCATTCAAACAAGCTTCCTAATCCATTTAGAACACCAATAACTGCCCCCTCATTCATACGAAGTACGCGCGAGATGTGTTTGGATTCTTCTTCACTCAGTTGATGAGAAGAATTTTGGGATGAGATATTTGGATCATAAAATAAGCGCATTAGTGCATCAATTTGAAGGTCATTTCTTTCATTAGTTGTCCGTGTGTAAAGGACGAATTATTAATTCCTTTTGATTTTAGATCGTATTCGTGCAATATGGCGATATTTGCTGCAATCTTTTTGGGATTATAAATTTGGGCTGAATTTAGCATTTGACCTGCAACAAATGGGTGAACACGCAGCGCAGAAGCAATTGCTTCTTTTGACTTGTTCTGAAGAAAATGAATTTTCATCAATCGAGAAAAGTGATTGTACAAGTTTGAAACAACCATTATTATTGATGTTGCCTTCGGGTTGTGATCGAAGTAATCGACAATTTTATTGGCTTTTGACACATCTCTTGCGCCGATTGCATTGATTAATTCAAAAATATTGTAGTCTTTTGAAATACCAATATTTTCTTCAATGTGAATTTCATTTATGGTTGTGCCCTTCTCAACAAGAATCTGGAGTTTATCAAGTTCGTTGCAAATTTTGCTCAAATCGTTTCCTAAAAATTCAGCAATCAGCATCGCTGCTTTCGGAGTAATGCCGTAACCACTCGACTTAACAAATGATTCAATCCAGTTTGATAATTTGTATTCCGGAACTTTGTCTGATTTAAAAACAATACCATTTTTTTCTACTGCTTTTATTGCTTTCTTTCTGGAATCGTAGTTTTTGTACTTGTAGTTGACAACGAATATTGTCTGATCAGAGGGAGATTCGAAATAAGGTTTTAAGTCTTCAATTCCACGAAAATTTTGTGCTTCCTTAAGAATCACTAACCTTCGCTGTGCCATCATAGGATAGCCTTTAGCTTCTGCCATGATGCTCCGCGCATCTGAGTCTTTTCCATAGAGAATACTTTGATTAAAATCACGCTCGTGATCTTCAAGTGCATGTTCAATTATTGCGTTGGTAATCACGTCAATAAAATGTGTTTCCTCACCATGTAGGAAATATATTTTTTCGAATTTCTTTGACTCGATATTTTTTATGATGAGTTTGTAGTCCATTTATTTATGATTCGTCCATATTTGCGACAATTCAACCAAAGTCGCAACTGCTTTTTCCATATCTTGAACACTCACATATTCATGACGTGAATGGATTGCCATTTCGCCGGTGAAAATGTTCGGGCATGGTAGCCCCATGAAGGAGAGTCGCGACCCGTCAGTTCCGCCGCGTATTATCGCAGGGAGGGCCATAACTCCTGCTTTCTCCATTGCGGAAATTGCATATTCAGTAACAAACGGAACATTCTTTATGATTTCTTTCATATTTCTGTATTGCTCGGTTACTTCGAATTGATAATTCAATGCAGGATAATTCGACAATGTTTCCTTCAGTATATTTTCTAATCGTTCTTCATAGTCTGCGAGTTTAGCTGTATCATGGTCTCTAATAATAAACGATACACTTGACTCTTCCATACCACCTGTAAATGTATGAGGATGTACGAATCCCTCACGTCCGCTCGTTGTTTCGGGCGACCAACTATCCTTTGGCAATGCTGCAATAAATTCTGAAACTACTTTCATTGCATTTACCATTTTATTTTTGGCATATCCTGGATGGGCGGAAATACCTTGAACAGTTATTTTGACTCCATCAGCTGAGAAACTTTCGTCCTCCAAAGAACCTAGAATACCACCGTCCAGTGTGTAACCGTAATCGGCATTTAATTTTTCCATGTCCAAATGATCCACACCCCGCCCAACTTCTTCGTCAGGAGTAAAGAGTATCCGGATTGTTGGGTGCTTAATTTCTGGATTTGAAGTTAAATGATGCACCAAATCCATGATAATCGCAACGCCTGCTTTGTCGTCAGCTCCAAGCAGTGTCAATCCACTTGCAGTGATTAAATCATCTCCAATTTTTTCTTTCAAGTACGGATGTTTTTCCGTTGTAATAATTTGATTTGTGTCGTCTGGAAGCGTAATTGGCGAACCGTCATAATTTCGATGGACAATAGGCTTGACATTTTTTCCTGTCACATCTGGAGCAGTATCCATGTGTGAGCAAAAACAAATTACAGGTAAATCTCTATTTTCCGTATTGTTTGGAAGTGTTCCATACACATATCCCCATTCGTCCATTTCCGCATCGTTAACACCCATTTCGAGAAGTTCACGAACCAATTCGCGTCCCAAGTCTTTCTGAATTTCAGTTGAGGGAAAGCTTGTGGAATTTGGGTCAGCAGTCGTATCGATTTTTGCGTATTTAATAAAACGGGATTCAACCGTGGAGATGTAATTGTTCATGTATTTTGTTTAAACTCAAAAGTAATAATTATGGGGCAAAAAAAAAGCCTCAACATCATTTGTCGAGGCTTCTTGTATAAAGTGTATCGTTCTTAAAAAATTTCAGCTCCTGTGAAGTGGAAATTTCCTTCGATTGCAGCATTTTCATCAGAATCAGAACCATGAACAGCATTCCTTCCTTTGGATTCGGCATACTTTGAACGAATTGTTCCTTCTTCTGCTTCTGAAGGGTCTGTAGCGCCAATAAGTGTTCTAAAGTCTACAACTGCATTGTCTTTCTCAAGGATTGCAGCGATGATAGGACCAGAAGTCATGTATTCTACCAATTCCCCATAGAATGGACGTTCTGCGTGTACTGCATAAAATTCTTTAGCTTGACTTTCCGTCAATTGAGTGTACTTCATTGCTTTAATTGAAAATCCAGCATCAGTAATCATTTGAAGGATGTTTCCGATATTCCCGTTCTCGATTGAGTCAGGCTTAAGCATTGTAAACGTTCTATTTGTAGCCATTGTGTTTATATTTCAAAAATTTTGCGCAAAGTTACACAATTAATGGAAAGGGAGGCAAAAACTTTAATGGCAATTTGTTAGATTTGTCTAACAAATTAAAAAGAAAGCCAAAAAAATGGTTGTATCAATAGCTTTGCAAGCAGATATTGGATGGTATGATAGTTTAGTTGCTTACCTCGGATCAATTGATCCTGTTTTGGCGGCTTTTTATGCGACCTCATTTACCTGGCTTTTGACTGCAGCCGGAGCATCACTTGTGTTCTTTTTTAAGACCTTACATCGGGGGGTGCTTGACGCGATGCTTGGTTTTACAGGTGGCGTTATGGTAGCCGCTAGCTTTTGGTCTCTTTTAAGCCCTGCAATTGAGATGTCTGAGAAACTCTACCCATCGATGTCCTGGATGCCGGCTGCAGTAGGTTTTTTAGTTGGTGCTTTGTTTTTATTTGGATTGGATAAGGTGATGCCTCATTTGCACATTAACTTTAGAGAGGACGAAAAAGAGGGAGTCAAAACAGATTGGCACAAAACAACCTTATTGGTTCTCGCGATTACGCTCCATAATATTCCTGAAGGACTCGCAGTAGGTGTATTGTTCGGAGCCGCTGGAATGGGTATTGGTGGGGCAACAATAGCAGGGGCCGTAGCTTTGGCGATTGGAATAGGGATTCAGAATTTCCCTGAAGGATTTGCTGTGGCTATGCCACTCAGACGTCAAGGAGTTAGTCGGAGAAAAAGTTTTTGGTACGGTCAAATGTCTGCAATTGTAGAGCCGATTTTTGGTGTCCTTGGTGCTATGGCGGTTATTTATATGGAACCAATATTGCCGTTTGCATTGGCTTTTGCTGCTGGTGCAATGATTTATGTTGTTATTGAGGAGGTTATCCCAGAAACGCAGCGAGATAAATTTACAGATGTTGCAGTTTTGGGATTCATAGGAGGATTTCTTGTTATGATGATTCTTGATGTTGGATTAGGATGATTAAATAACTATATATTTTTTCGAGTTGAGTACAATCATTCGGTGTGAATTTGATGAACGAGGTGTGAGTTTTATGAAATTTTATTCCCCTTTTGTTCTCCAGAATTTCTCGTACATTTAAGATTCTTAAGAAGGTTTGTTCTATGAAATTTATTGTTTTTCTTACTTTTTGGGTGCTCTCTTCTGGTTTTTTGAAAGCTCAAACTCAAGGTGCCTCTTATACAGATGTTGGAAGGGGAGTAGCTACAACATTTGTCACAGACTATCATGCGCTTGGCATCAACACTTCGGCTCTTGGGATACCCAATCGATATGGGAAAAAGTTCACCACAGGAATGACCGAATTTAATCTTGGATTGTACTCGGATTCCTTATCAGTGGATCGATTAAAAAGTTTATATGGGGCAATTCGTGACCAAGTTACTGGTAAAGAGATTCCGCAATCGACATGGCAAGAACAGAAAAACAATGCCCAAGATTATGCGCTTTCAGGACTTTCAATTGATGCGAGTTACAATTGGTTTGGTTGGTCGTATCAAGGCAAACGTTTCGGAGGTATTGCTTTGAGTATTAGTGAGCATTATAATTGGTATTCTCGGTTGAACCAGTCCACCAGTGATATTATTTTTCAAGGGAAATTGTCATCCTATTTTGATTCGTTAACGGTTGTGTTTGGGACGGATACATCAATGATTCAAAATACAGGGACACTAACTCAAGATACATTGGATAATGTCATTGAGGGCACAGTGTCGGTTCCACTGAACTTAAGTGGATTAACAAATGGATCAAATATCAGGTTTACATGGAACCGCCATTACAACATTGGCTATGGTCGAAAAGTATTTGGTAACGATTCTGTGTTTGCTGTTTATGCAGGGATTGGAGGTCGATTTATACAGTCAATGGCTATGGTGGATTTAATTTCTGATGACAATGGAATTCGGATGAACTCTTCTATTTCTCCGGGATTCAATTTAAATTATGGTTCAATAGCCAATTTAAATCCATCCTCGTTTTATCAAACAGGTGGAATTCCAATCCCTGTTGGAACTGGATATGGTGTTGATGTTTCTGCGAGTGTTAAAATGTTCGGAATGTTCACTATTGCAGCATCAGTCAACAACCTAGGAGCTGTAAAGTACAAAAGGAATGTTTATAGTGTAAGGGATACCTTGGTTTCAAATATGTCGTTGTCCGGACTGGATGATGTAAATATCACTAATTCTTTAAGTCCAATGTTTGAGGAGGGGGGATTTCTTTCCCTTGAGGGTAAGGAGA
>Ga0228650_1000070_pt1 | contig 30640 bp, 30 predicted proteins | sample 62DmetaG_FD_183171 | JGI IMG/M metagenome (GOLD analysis project Ga0228650, IMG submission 183171) | Seawater microbial communities from Monterey Bay, California, United States - 62D | ecosystem: Environmental > Aquatic > Marine > Coastal | place: USA: California | collected 2016-10-28
AGCAATCGATTTGCCACTGACGGTGTGACAAGGCTTTTAGGAAACCTCAATGACCCAAAGACCCAACCCGCTCAACGCGTATCTCGGCCACTTAGGTGTCGCGACGATCGAATGGATTGGGGTCCGTCCGCGACGACGCGAGCCGCTGGTGGCAGTCACCGACGCGGAGGCAGTCGCTGATTTGGGGTTGCGTGGAGACCACCGCATGACCAAGACACCGGGTTCGGGCCGGCAGGTCACGTTTATTTCCCGCGAATTTGTCACGCAAATTGAACAGCACCTAAGCAAAAGTGACCTCGACCCTGCGGTGCTGCGACGCAATATTGTGGTGTCGGGCATTAACCTCAATGCCTTGCGGCGACAGCGGTTTTGGTTCGGTGAGGCGCTCTTTGAGGCCACTCAGCTTTGTCATCCGTGTGCGCGCATGGAGGCTGAGCTCGGGCCAGGTGGCGTCGTCGCGATGATGGGTTACGGCGGGCTCTGCGCCAAAGTATTGCAAACGGGACAGATCGCCATTGGCGATAGTCTGCGGCTGGCCACGTCATGACGGCCCTGCTGAACGCCATAGCAGTCCCACTCGATCAGGCGATCTGGGTCCTGTTGTCGGTGTGCTTGGCCGCTTTGATGCGCGCGTTTACTGGGTTTGGATTCGCAATGCTGGCGGTACCCGTCTTTTCACTCTTTTTGTTGCCCGGCGATGCCGTTGTGTTAAGCGCCGCACTGGCGCTCATCCTCGGGTTGATCGGTTACCGCTCTTGGTGGCGACAGTTTCCGGTGGCGCCGGCCGTGCCGATGATCAGTGGGTCTGTGATCGGCACCGCAATCGGTGTGTGGTTTCTGGCATCATTATCGGTTGCGCAATTTCAGCTGTGGATCGGTCTCTCGGTGGTCGTGGCGTCGGTGGCACTCTCTCGTGCTGAAGCGCGCGAGCGCACTGCGTCACCGGCTGTTTCGGCCGGCACGGGCGTGCTGTCTGGTTTAATGAACGGTGCCTTTGCGATACCGGGACCGCCAGTGGTGATGTATGTCATGGCGACCATGGCAAATCCGGCGCATTCACGTGCTTTTTTGATGATGTTTTTTGTCTGCTCCAACATCGTGTCCCTGATCATGTTCGCGTGGGCAGACCTGGTCACACCGCAGCCGTTCCAATTGCTGTGGATCGCATTACCTGCCATGTGGCTAGGCAATGTTCTGGGTAATTGGGCGTTTGAGCGATTTGCGGGGGAAGCCTATCGCCCCGTGGTGGTCGTGCTGTGTATTGTGATCGGCATGGCAATCTCACTGAAGGCGCTGTTTGGGAGCTAGCTCCGTTGGAGCTGACCTCGTTGGAATCAGCCTCGGATGGGTCCGCAGAGTGTTTGCTGTGAAGCGCGGCGTGAGCCCCGGGTGACGTCTTGCGCCGCTATTTCGATTCATTTTCGAGCCGTAAAACGCAGAGAGAACCCCCGCTTCATCAAACCGGTGCCCTCGCGGTTATAGAAGGCGCCGCAGCGTGTTATTGCTTCGTGTTGTCTCGCACAATTTTGGCCTTTTGCCGCTCCCAATCGCGGTTCTTTTCGGTCTCGCGTTTGTCGTGCAGCTTTTTTCCTTGTGCCAATTCGATCCGCGCTTTCACCAGATGCCCTTTCCAATAAAGGGCAGTGCAGACGCAGGTTTGGCCTTTTTGTGTGACGCCCGCGTTAATTTGCGCCAGCTCTTTTTTGTGCAGCAGTAGTTTTCGAGTCCGGGTGGGGTCCGTGACAAAGTGCGTCGATGCAGTGCTAAGCGGGTTAATGTTGGCGCCCAGCAGAAAAGCCTGACCGTCTTTCATTAGGACATAGGAATCCGTGAGCTGGACTTTGCCTGCTCTCAATGCCTTCACTTCCCATCCCGTCAATGAGACGCCCGCCTCAAAAGAGTCGAGCAACTGATACTCGTAGCGTGCTCTTTTGTTCTGCGCGATGGTATTGTCTGACGGCTTTTTACGTTTGGAATTTGCCATGTCCCCATTATACGGCCGAGCGCGCCTTGCTGTGCCGGTATTCTTACGACCTTGGTGGTGGTCAGGATCGGATGACTCGCGGTGGCTCAGTGCTCGATCGTAACGTCCCCCAACCTTGGGCAGCCCGCACCACATTGGTGTTGACGCTGACCCTCGTTGCGATCGCGCTTGGCAATCTTCAGCGCATGCCTTTTTTACTGGGTGAGCATGGGGGCGCGGTTTTTTTCTTATTGTATTTATTGGCGCTGTGCGCGCTGAGCGTGCCACTGTTAATTGCTGAGGTCGTGGTGGGTAGTTATGGACGAGCCTCTCCTCACCGCGCGATCGAATGGGCCGCCAGTGCCACTAACGCAAATCCTCGCTGGCGGTTTTTGGGTCTTGCTCAGGGATTTCTGGGGCTGCTAGTCGCTTCCGTTGCCGCGCTATTTGCCGTGTGGTGTTTTGATCGTGCCATGGTGATTTACTCAGGCGCGATGGCGTCAGGTAGCCCGGCCGAGGTGGCGTCTAATTTCGTGAGCGCGATGAATGATCGCGCGGGGCAGTTCACCAAAACACTGATTGGCTTGGCTGCCGCGGGCGCACTGTCCGCAATGGGTATTCGCTTGGGCATGGGTGTCCTCGCATGGATCGTATTGCCCGGGGTTGCGATTACCCTGGCTGGCGTGCTGGAGTTCGTGGTCTTACGGATCGATTTGCAACCGGTTACCGCCTTTTTGTTCTCCTACGATGGCAGTCAGTGGGGCGTCGAGGCGGCGAAACAGGCACTGATATCGGCAGGGGTGACATTGGGCGCGGGGCTCGGTATTGCTATGGCGCTGGGTGCGCAAGCCCCTCAAGGCCTTCCTTGGGCACGTTCGGTGATTGCCGTGGCGATTCTCGATACCGCGTTTTTATTCGTTACCGCCATTATCACCTCTGCGTTGTTGTTTGAGGTCAACGTAGCCCCTAGCGAGGGATTAGCCGCGGTGTTTGTCGCGCTACCCTACGCCTTCGTGAACGTAACGATGGGAGAGATTTATGGAACTTTGTTTTTCTCTGCAATGGCGGTGATTTCATGGAGTGCAGCAGTCATTTTGATGGAGCCCACCGTGTTGTTACTGGAGCAGGCAGTGGGTCGGCTGGGTGCTGCGATTCTCGCCGCGACGCTGGCAGTGTTGCTCGCCTCAATACTGTTGTTTTTTTCTGACGCTATGCTGGTGCAGGTCAGTGTGATACTCGGTGAGTGGCTGTTGCCACTCAGTTTACTGACGATGGCTTTGTTTGTTGGGTGGCAACTGCCGCGCCCGATTCTGCGGGGAGAGCTGTATCGCGAGCCGCGGTGGTTGTTTCGTTTGTGGTGGTGGCTCATGCGATGGATGGTCCCTCCGGTGTGCGTGGCGTGGCTCATCAGCGGTGTGATCTGATCGACAACGCCCAGAAGGGGACTTCGGTACACTACGATAATGACTGTGATTGAAAGAAGTGCGTTGCTGGCACATCCCGTCGAGCAGGTCTTTGACCTGGTGGCCGATATTGAGCGATACCCGGAATTTCTCAAAGGGTGTGTCGGCGCCGATATTCTGAAACGGGATGACGATGAGGTGACGGCCACCCTGCGCTTGTCTCGGGCAGGCATCAGTCATGGGTTTACCACGCAAAATAGAATGCAGCGGCCGCACCGCATTGATTTGGCGTTAGTAGACGGCCCCTTTAGCCACTTTGCTGGCCATTGGTCCTTCTTGGCACTGGGAGACGACGCCTGTAAAACCACTTTACAATTGCACTTTGAACTTGCCAGCGGCATCGCAAGCGTTGCTGCCGGCAAGTTATTCGACAAAGTGGCCTTAGATCTTGTGGATGCGATCGTGAACCGAGCGGGCCAGCAGTTGGAGCAGAACACATGAGTAGTTCGATCCCGGTTGAAGTGGTCTTTGCGTTGCCTGAAAAGCAGCGCATTGTGAAGCTCGACGTGCCGGTGGGCACAACCGCCTTCGATGCCGTCACATTGAGTGAAATTGATCAGTTTTTTGATGAGTTAACGATCAGCCCAGACTTAAAACTGGGTGTTTGGGGAAAAGCAGTCTCGGCGGATCGGGCGCTTGAAGCCGGTGAGCGAGTCGAGATCTATCGCCCCCTGCTGGCAGACCCAAAAGAAGTCCGCAAAGCCAGAGCCGCACGGGCAAAAGCCGCCCGCGATGAGAGTGTGGAGTAGGGCCGACGTCAGGTCTGTAGAGCGGGGAGCGGGGTTCGACGCCCAATCGGTCACGGTTACAGTGGTGCCGTTGCAGTGGTGCCGGTTAAGTCCGCCTCGCCTGCAGCGGTGTCGGTAGCGTCGATTTCCGTCGTCTCGGTCGAGTCGGCTTCCGTCGTTTCGGTGACATCGGCATCCATCGCCTCGGTTACGTCGGCGTCCTCGGTGTCAGCGGCGTCACTCACTGCCCAATCGGGTGCGTCAGGCCCCTCGGCACGCGCCAGTTCATCGCCGTCGAACCACAGGGTGAGGCGCGTCTCCGCCAGAGTCTCGGTGCCGTTGCGTAGCAGGTATCGATAATCCCATCGATCAGCGTGAAAAGAGTCCTCAATGAGCGGGGTCCCCATGATGTAGCGGACCTGTCGCTTATTGAGTCCTGGCCGCAATTTCTCGACCATCTCCTCATTCACGACGTTGCCTTGCTCGACGTTGATTCGGTAGACCCCGGGAAACCCGAAGTTACTGCCGCAACCCGCCACCGCGCACAACAGGCAGCCTGTCATCATCCACTTTAAATAGCCCATCCTTCTTGCCACTTTGTCTTCCAAGCTCACACCAGTGCTGGCATGATACCGTTAAACACCACTTGCAGAGAACTATTCACCCATGTCCACAGAGAATCGCGATTTAAAAAAGGCTGGCCTCAAGGTAACGGTGCCGCGACTCAAGATACTCTCGATGTTGGGGGATGCGGCTGGCCAAGGAGATCACTTCTCCGCTGAGGACCTCTACCAGCGCCTGCGCGATACGGGGGAAGATATCGGCTTGGCGACGGTGTATCGCGTCTTGACCCAATTTGAGACGGCGGGCTTGGTGATTCGGCACAACTTTGAGACGGGTTACTCGGTCTTCGAAATGGCATCAGACCATCACCACGATCATATGGTCGATGTGGATACCAATGAGGTGATCGAGTTTATCGACGACGAAATAGAGAAGCGTCAACACGCGATTGCCGAAGCGCATGGCTACGAGATCATTGATCACTCTCTAGTGCTGTACGTGCGCAAGCGCTCGGGCGGCTAAATACCCTCAAGCATCTCCCGAGCGTGGGCGAGCGTGCTGTCAGTGAGTTTGGCGCCGCCAATCATGCGCCCGATCTCCTGCACTCGGTCATCATCGTTGATATAAGACAGGGCAGACCTGACTTCGTCCTCTCCGTCCTTGGTGATCAACAGATGCTGTTTGCCTTTGGCCGCGACTTGGGCTTGGTGTGTGACGACCAAGACCTGGCTGCGCGCTCCCAAAGTAGCGAGTAGATCGCCTACTATTTCGGCGACCCCGCCACCAATACCCACATCCACCTCGTCAAAAATCATGGTGGGTGAAATGGTGGTGTCGGTGGCGACCACTTGCAGCGCAAGGCTAATGCGCGACAGTTCACCACCAGAGGCCACTTTATTCAGCGGACCGGGTGAGGCGCCTGGGTTGGTCGCGATCAAAAATTCGATGTCTTCAGCGCCCCGAGGATCTGGTTCGTCTGCTTTGAAGGGGATCAGCGCCACATCAAACTGGCACTTCGACATCGCTAATTGGCCCAAGGTGTCCATGACCCGCAGCCCTAGTTTCGCCGAGGCTTTGCGTCGCAAGCCCGATAGCTTTGTCGCGTGACTGCGCCAGTCGAGTGCGGTGTCTTCCAGCGCACTTTTGATCTGCGCTAGCTGCTCGGTGCCCCCGCTCATCGTCTCGAGCTCAGACTGCAGGGAGTCGTGCAGCGTTGCCAGCGCATCTGGTTGTACGCGATGTTTGCGCGCCAGATCATACAATGCGCTGAGGCGTTGCTCGGTGGCGTCAAGGCCCTCAGGGTCTAATTCGACGGTCGCTGCAAAGCGCGCGGTTTCGGCGTGTGCTTCATCGAGTTGAATCAGCGCAGATTGCAGTAATTCTCGTAAATTATCGGTGGCATTAGAGGCCATGCGATCGTCGTTGGCGCGCTGCACGAGCTGGGCCAGTTGATCGCGTTGTGCCTCGCATCCCGTCGCAATATGGTCTGCGTTCTCAATGATAAAAGCCGCGTTGGTAAGCTGCTTGTGCTGCACTTCCAACGCGGTGATTTCACCGGGCAACGGGTTCAAGCTGGCTAATTCGGCCACCTGATACGTCAACAATTCCTTACGGGCGTCAAATTCTTCGGTTCTATCGGCGAGACGTGTGTATTCCTCGCGGAGCACGCGCCATCGCTGAGCGGTTTCGTTAACCGAAGTCATGAGTTTTTCAGCGCCCGCGTAGGCATCGAGTAGGGTCCGTTGAACCGCCCGACGCAGCAGGGATTGGTGGGCGTGCTGGGAGTGAATATCGACCAAGAGCTGCCCTAACTGTGCGCAGTCGGCGAGGGTCGCTGGGGTGCCATTAATGTAGGCTCGAGATCGACCCTCGGCCGAAATAGTGCGGCGTAAGATGCAGTCATCAGATGAGGCGAGCTCGCGCTCTGCCAGCCATGTCAGCGCGCGTGCATTCTGTGAGAGATCAAAACTGGCCGAGATATCGGTTCGGCTGGCGCCAGGGCGGACAGCCCGTGAGTCTGCTCGATCGCCAACACAGAGCCCGAGGGCGTCGAGCATGATGGATTTGCCCGCTCCCGTCTCGCCGGTGATGCAGGTCATACCGCTCGCCAAGTCGACTTCGAGCGCGTCGACCACGGCATAATCTCGGATGGAAAGGTTCGTTAGCATGGTGAGCGTTTGTCCAGATCGAACACGAGTTATAGCGCAGAGTCTGTTCATAGTGAAGACTTTGGCGGTCTTTAGTGTCTGATGAGCACGGTCTACCTCACGAAATACCGACGATCGCCCGAGACAAGACTTTTTCGTGGCGCGGGGCTGTGCTAAAACGGTAAGCCTCAGTCAGTCGGAGTCACCCATCTTGGAAGCCTTATCCTCTCGCGCTTCGTCCTTACTCAAAACATTGGTCGAGATACATATTCGAGAGGGCCAGCCCGTTGCATCTAAAAGTTTGCAAGGCCAAAGCGGGCTGTCAGTCAGCTCTGCCACCGTGCGGAACATCATGTCTGAGCTCGAAGAGAGAGGCTATTTGGCGTCCCCTCATACGTCTGCTGGACGGGTTCCAACGGCCCAAGGATACCGTTTTTTCGTCGATACGCTGTTGCAGATTGGCCCGGTGGAGCAGGGCGCCGTTACGGCATTAAATGCTGGGTTAGATCCCAACCGGAGTTCGAGTGAACTGGTGCAAACGGCGTCAAATTTGCTGGCACGGATTACTTACCAGACCGGCATTGTCACCGTCCCCAAGCCAGCGGGCCACCAGTTGCGGCAAATCGAATTCCTGCCCCTCTCTGGAAATCGCGTATTAGCGATCTTAGTGATCAACGAGCGCGATGTGCAAAATCGCATCATCGAGCTGCAGCAGCCGATGACGGAAGAGCAGCTCCGCGCGGCGGCCGACTTCATTAACCAGCGCTACGCGGGCAATGATCTCTCTCGCGTCAAAACCGAAATTGTCCGCGAAATGACCGAGGCACGGTCTCGTATCGATGCCTATTTGTCGGCGGCACTCGAATTGGCCAATGCCGCGATTGAGACTCCGGAGCAGTCCGAGAATGTCGTGGTGGCGGGTGAGGCGAGCTTGTTGAATCAAGCGGCACCTGGCGATATGCAAAAGCTGCGCGAGCTGTTTGATGCATTCGAACGCAAGCGTGATCTGCTCGAATTGCTAGAACGCTGCTCCCGCGCCGACGGCATTCAGATTTTTATTGGTGAAGAGGCCGGTTTTGACGTGTTTGGCGACTTCAGTGTGATCACGGCTCCCTATGCACAGGGTACCCAGTCGCTCGGAGTGCTAGGCGTGATTGGCCCTACGCGCATGGCTTACGAACGCGTCATCCCGATCGTTGACGTCACCGCCCGCATGCTGAGTGCTGCGTTGTCTCGCTGAGCACTCGATACCCCTCGTCTTAACGCCAGAGCCCTTGAAAACGACCGATTGGTCCCCACATGTGGTGAAGGGGCGGAAGCCCCTTACCTATTACGTGTGGTTTAGCGGAGCAATCCAATGGCAGAAGACAACCCCAAGCAGCCCACCGAAGCTGAAGAGGCCGACATTACAGCGGCGGTAGCAGCGGCGATGGCGGCAGCAACTGGCGAAGGCGAAGAGCCGATCGAGGCGTCAACAGAGTCGGCTGATGCGGCACCTCAGGACCTCGAAGCCGAATTGGCGGCGGCGCAAGATGCCGCGCTCAGAGCGCAGGCAGACGCCATGAATGTTCAGCGTCGCTCTGAGCAAGAAATCGATAAGGCGCGAAAATTCGCATTGGAGCGGTTTTGTGGCGATTTACTGGGTGTGGTGGATAACCTCGAGCGGGCGATGGAGTCCTCGAGTGACGCCGGTGGCGACGCGGCGTTGATCGAGGGGATCGAGCTGACCCATAAAGGGTTTATGGATGTACTGACCAAATACGGCGTCGTGCCGGTGGATCCCATGGGAGAGCCCTACGACCCCGAGACGGCCCAAGCTATGAGCATGGTGGAGCAGCCGGATGCCGAGCCGAATACGGTCGTCGCGGTGATGCAAAAAGGGTACACGCTCAATGGTCGACTATTGCGGCCGGCCATGGTGATGGTCTCGAAGGCGGCGAGCGGTCAGTAATCGGAAGCAGATTGTGGTGGCGGGATCTTGAAAAGACGAATTTTGCCACCACATCATTAAACAAGGAAGCAGACCGCTAATACACAGCCGGTCACAGGAGAGAGAGAAATGGGAAAGATTATTGGCATCGACTTAGGCACTACCAACAGCTGCGTGTCGGTATTGGAGGGTGGTAAGCCCCGCGTAATTGAAAATGCCGAGGGCGGGCGCACAACGCCTTCTGTTGTGGCGTACACCGAAGACAATGAGATTTTGGTAGGGCAGTCGGCAAAGCGACAAGCGGTCACGAACCCTCAGAACACCTTATTTGCGGTCAAGCGTCTGATCGGCCGCCGATTCGATGACGACGTGGTGCAAAAAGACATCAAAATGGCTCCTTATCAAATCGTTAAAGCCGAAAGCGGCGACGCTTGGGTTCAGGTAAATGACGATAAGATGGCGCCCCCTCAGGTGTCAGCCGAAGTACTCCGCAAGATGAAGAAAACGGCGGAAGAGTACCTAGGCGAAACAGTGAGCGAGGCGGTGATTACGGTACCGGCTTATTTCAACGACTCCCAGCGTCAGGCCACTAAGGACGCTGGCCGGATCGCAGGATTAGAGGTTAAGCGCATTATCAATGAGCCAACGGCGGCAGCGCTGGCCTATGGCATGGATAAGGCCGAAGGGGATCGCACGGTAGCGGTCTACGATCTCGGTGGCGGTACGTTTGATATCTCAATCATCGAGATTGCTGAAGTCGATGGCGAGCATCAATTCGAGGTGCTGGCGACCAACGGGGATACCTTTCTCGGTGGTGAGGATTTCGATCTGCGATTGATTGAGTTTCTCGCTGACGAGTTCAAAAAGGACAACAATGTCGATTTACATGGCGATCCACTGGCGCTGCAGCGGTTAAAAGAAGCGGCAGAGAAAGCCAAGATCGAGTTGTCCAGCTCGCAGCAAACAGAGGTAAACCTCCCATACATTACTGCCGATGCGACAGGCCCAAAGCACTTGGTGGTCAAGCTGAATCGTTCCAAATTGGAGTCGTTAGTAGAAGACCTAGTCAAGCGGTCGCTGGCACCGGTGAAAACCGCGTTGCAGGACGCGGGACTCTCGCCCAGTGAGGTGCAAGACGTGATTCTGGTCGGTGGACAGACTCGCATGCCCATGGTGCAAGAAGCGGTCACCGAGTTTTTTGGCAAAGATACCCGAAAGGACGTGAACCCTGACGAAGCCGTCGCAATGGGTGCCTCGATTCAGGGCGCGGTGCTCGCAGGGGATGTCAAAGACGTCTTATTGTTAGATGTGACCCCGCTGACGCTGGGTATCGAAACGATGGGCAGCGTGGCAACGCCGTTGATCGAGAAGAACACCACGATTCCGACTAAGAAGTCGCAGGTGTTTTCAACGGCGGAGGACAATCAAACCGCGGTCACCATTCACGTGGTGCAGGGTGAGCGCAAGCAGGCAGCGCAGAATAAGTCATTGGGTCGTTTTGACTTAGCCGATATTCCGCCCTCGCCGCGAGGGATGCCTCAGATCGAGGTGACCTTTGATCTCGACGCCAACGGCATATTGAATGTGTCGGCGAAAGATAAGGCGACCGGCAAGGAACAGTCTATCCGGATCACCGCATCGGGTGGCTTGTCGGATGCTGATATTGAGCAGATGGTGCAGGATGCCGAGGTCAATGCAGAGGCAGATAAGAAGTTCGAAGAGCTTGTCGCCGCCCGCAACACAGCAGATGGTATGGTGCACGCGGCGCGCAAGACGCTTGAAGAAGCGGGTGAACATGCGACTGATGAGGAGCGAGCAGCGATAGAAAGTGCGATCGCTGCGGCAGAAGAAGCGGTTAAAGGTGATGACGCCAGTGCCATGGAAGCGGCAACTACGACATTGACCGAAGCCACAGGCGGTGTTGCCCAGAAGATGTACGCGGCTCAACAGGCTGATGAAGCGACTGCAAGCGATGATGTCAGTGATGACATAGCGGAAGACGATGACGTGGTCGACGCTGAGTTTGAGGAAGTGAAAGAAGATAAGCGGGCATAATGTCTGTCCGATAAGCAGGGCAGGGAAGCCCTGATAAGCCTTTTCTTTAAGGGCTGCCATCCAGACGCGGGTCATGGTGAATACCATGTAGCCCGCGTCCGTTTTTGAGGAGGGAGCGCTGCGTTCGCAGCAGCGCGCACAGGAACTATGTCGAAACGCGATTATTACGAAGTGCTAGGGGTCGATCGTTCGGCCGATGAGCAAGGTATCAAAAAGGCCTATCGTCGGATCGCAATGAAGTACCACCCGGATCGCAATCCGGACGACGCCGATGCGGATGCTAAGTTCAAGGAAGCCACCGAAGCTTACGAAGTGCTCTCAGACGGCGAGAAACGCGGCGCTTACGATCAATTTGGCCACGCGGGAGTGGATCCCTCCATGGGCGGCGGCGGATTTCAGGGGGGCAGCTTCTCCGACATCTTCGGCGACGTGTTCGGCGATATTTTTGGCGGCAGTGGCGGCGGTCGTCGTCAGGGTCCCCAGCGGGGCTCAGATCTGCGCTACACCCTAGAAGTCGCGTTAGAGGAGGCCGTGCGCGGCGCGACAGCAGAAATCAAAGTCCCGTCACTCCAGCACTGTGACCCTTGTGATGGCAGTGGCGCTAAACCGGGTAGTCGACCGGTCACCTGCGGCAGTTGTGGCGGCAGTGGGCAAGTGAGGATTCAACAAGGCTTTTTCCAAGTTCAGCAAACGTGCCCAAAGTGCCGAGGGCGAGGGCAGGCGATCTCTGATCCATGTGGTGTATGCCGAGGTCAGGGTCTGGTAGAAAAAACCAAGACGCTGTCCGTCAAGGTCCCACCCGGTGTGGATACTGGGGATCGCATTCGCCTCAGCGGCGAGGGTGAAGCAGGCCCTGCCGGCGGCCCATCAGGCGATTTATTTGTGCAGATTGCGGTGCGCCAGCACGCCTTGTTCGAGCGAGACGGTCGGCATTTGTATTGTGAAGTACCCATTAGTTTTGCCGATGCTGCCCTGGGTGGAGAGCTTGAGGTGCCGACTCTGGATGGCCGCGTCAAACTCAAAATTCCGACTGAGACGCAAACCGGAAAACTCTTTCGCCTCCGTGGAAAAGGCGTCAAGCCTGTTCGGGGCGGTCCGGTGGGCGATTTGATGTGCCGTGCGGTCGTGGAAACGCCAGTGAATTTATCGGCAGAACAGCGCACGCTGCTAGAGGAGTTTCGGGGGGCGCTGCTCAAGGGGGGTGACGAGCAATCGCCCCGTCAAAGCAGCTGGTTCGCCGGGGTTAAGCAGTTTTTTGATGGTATGACGGGATGAGTGTTCGTATCGGTATCACTGGAGCTGCGGGACGCATGGGCCGTATGCTTGCCGAAGTGATATCCGAAGCGGAGCGACCCTGTTCGCTGGTCGTTGCGATCGAGCGTGCAGAGTCCTCGTTGCTCGGAGCCGATGTGGGTGAGCTGCTGGGCGATGGTACGAGCGGCGTGACCATTACCTCGGACTTGGCGTCGGTGGCGAGCGACATCGACGTATTGATTGACTTTACGGTGCCAGAGGCCACGCTACATCATGCGGCGCTGTGTGCAGAGCATGGGCTGCCCTTGGTGATCGGGACGACGGGTTTTTCGGACGCTCAAATAGCACAGTTGCGAGAGACAACCCTCGACCTGCCAGTTTGCCAGGCGTCCAACTTTAGCCCCGGGGTCAATCTGACCTTTGATTTGGTCAAGGCGGCGGCCGAGGCACTTGGAGACAGTGCCGACATCGAAATTGTAGAGGCCCATCATCGCCATAAAATTGACGCGCCCTCGGGTACGGCGTTGAGTCTTGGTGAAGTCATTGCCAATGCGTTGGGTCGAGATTTATCGCAAGTGGCTGTCTACGGGCGCGAGGGCCGCACTGGCGAGCGCACCAGAGAAACGATTGGCTTTAGCACCATCCGGGCCGGTGACATTGTGGGCGACCACACGGTCGTCTTCGCGGGTGAAGGTGAGCGATTAGAAATCACACACAGGGCGAGTTCGCGGAGTGCGTTTGCACACGGCGCGGTGCGCGCAGCGTGCTGGCTAACTCACCAAAAGGCGGGTCGGTATAGCATGCAGGATGTTTTGAGGCAGGAGAAGAACCCCCTATGAATGAGACGGCCAATATTGTCGATATTGACGAAGGGAATGCCCAACAGTTACTGATCGATGAATCGTTTAATCGCCCGGTCGTGGTCGACTTTTGGGCGGAGTGGTGCGAGCCCTGCAAGCAGTTGATGCCGATGTTGGAAAAGCTGGCGACCGAGTACAAAGGCGCTTTTTTGTTGGCCAAGGTCAACGCAGATGAGCAACAGATGCTGGCGCAGCAATTGGGTGTGAAATCATTGCCCACGGTGATGGTGATTAAAGAGGGGCAGCCCGTTGATGGATTCAGTGGGGCCCAACCCGAGTCGGCGGTGCGAGAAGTCCTCGATAAATATGTGCCTTCTCCACAAGCAGATGCCCTGTTAGAAGCGGAGCAGCTGTTGGCCGACGGTGATATTCCCAGCGCGCTGGCGCTATATCGTGCTGCGTGGGAGGAGTCGGGTCACGCCGTTGATATGACGCTGTCTTATGCGGCGGCGCTGGTCACCGCGAGCCGATTTGATGACGCTGAGCAGGTGCTAAAAGAGATTCGATTAGCCGATCAAGATGCGCGCTATGAGCAGCTGGTCGCGCAAATTCAATTGGGGCGTGAGGCGGCCAAATCGCCCGAAGTGGCAGCGCTAGAGGCGGCGCTCAGTGCTCAGCCCGACGATCATGGGACCCGCGTTAAACTCGCCATCCAGCTCAGCCAAACGGCCCAATACCGTGACGCTTTGGAGCATTTGCTGGTGGTGTTGCGCGCCGATAAAGACTTCGCCGATGGCGAGGTTCGTAAGGTCTACTTAGATACCCTGGCGACGATTGGCAAGGGAGACCCCTTGGCGGCCGAATACCAGCGCAAATTATTCTCATTGATGTATTGAATGGTCCCTATTTCTCACGTCAAATGGGTTGCAAACCCCGGGCAAATTCCCTACATTCCATAAATTCAGAAAACATACTCAAGATTCAAAAACTCAATCAGGCGGTCCTGCGAGGCCCCTTTTACGCGATGCGAGGTGAACCATGGATACAGCTTATTCCCCAGAAGATTTAGCTTTCCGCGACGAGGTACGTGACTTTTTTCAGGAGGCGTATACGCCGGAGCTGCGGCAGCGAATGCGCTCCAGTCATAAAGAAGGGGCGGAAGAATGGCAGCGCAAACTCAATGACAAAGGCTGGGTTGCACCTAACTGGCCGGTCGAGTTCGGCGGGACAGGCTGGACAGCCACGCAGAAGTACATTTATGAAACCGAGCGCTCTCTGGCGGGCATCCCCAATGTGATTCCTTTCGGTCTCGTTATGGTGGCCAATGTGATCATGGCCTACGGCACCGATGAGCAAAAAGAGTATTTCCTGCCCCGCATCCTGAAGAGTGAGGATTGGTGGTGCCAAGGATATTCCGAGCCGGGTTCCGGTTCAGACCTTGCAAGCCTCAAGACCAAAGCCGAGCGAGATGGCGATGATTTCATTATTAACGGCGCTAAGATCTGGACAACCTATGCCCAGTACGCGGATTGGATCTTCTGCCTAGTGCGCACCGATAACTCAGGCAAAAAGCAGGAAGGCATCACCTTTATCCTGATCGACATGAAGACTGAGGGCATTAAGGTCAATCCGATTATCTCGATCGATAACCATCACAGCCTCAATGAGGTGGAGTTCAGCAACGTACGCGTGCCGGCTAAGAATGTGGTGGGTGAGGTCGGCAAGGGCTGGACTGTTGCAAAGGCGCTGCTGGCTCATGAGCGCACGGGCATTGCCGGCGTTGCGGATGTGAAGCGCGCAGTGCGTGTTATCAAGGAGGTCGCTGCAAAGGAAGAGAACGGCGGTCAACGCTTGGTAGATGACCCCGGTTTCCAGCAACGATTGGCCGATATTGAAGTCGAGCTGATGGCGCTGGAGTTTACCGAGCTGCGCACGTTAGCGGCACAGGCCGCGGGTGGCTTTCCCGGGCCAGAGTCCTCGTTGCTGAAGATCAAAGGCACTGAGTTGCAGCAGGCAACGCAGGAGCTGTTAATGGAGATTGCTGCTTACTACCAAGGCGTATTGCCTACGGATCTTGAACCTGATGCGCTCGGACATGAATTCACCACGGAAGCACGCATGAGCTACTTTTACGGTCGTGCCGCTACCATCTATGGTGGGTCTAATGAGGTTCAGAAGAACATCATTGCTAAATATGTGCTGGGTCTTGAGTAAAGGGGAGAGACGACATGAATTTTGATTTTACTGAAGAGCAGCAAATGGTGCGTGATTCGATTGCACGCTTCGTGCAGGACGACTACGACTGGGACACCCGCAAATCGATTGTCGCGTCAGAGAAAGGATTAAGTCCGGATAATTGGAAGCTGTTTGCCGAACTGGGATGGCTGTCGATTCCCTTTGCTGAAGAGCATGGCGGCTTTGGCGGCAATATTGTGGATTTATCGGTAGTGATGGAGGAGTTGGGTAAAGGACTCGTCGTCGAGCCTTATTTTCCAACGGTGGTGCTGTTTGGTGGATTGATCGCGCGCGCTGGCAATGATGCGCAGCGAGCCGAGTGGCTGCCGCGTGTGATCGGCGGCGACGTTTTGGGCGGATTCGCCTATGTCGAGCGTCAGAGTCGTTTTGCTTTGCATGATTGCCTGACCACTGCGACCTCATCGGGTGACGGCTTCGTGCTCAACGGCGAGAAGGTCGTGGTGTTCAACGGCGAGCAGGCAGACCATTTAGTGGTCTTGGCGCGGACTTCAGGAGAGCAGTCAGATCGAACCGGTTTGTCCCTATTCATCGTCGAGGCAAGCGCCGCGGGTATCGACAAAATGAACTACCCCATGATGGATGGTCAGCGGGTGGCAAACGTGACGTTTAAGGATGTCGCGCTGCCGGCCGATGCATTGCTAGGAGAAGAAGGACAGGCACTGGCACTGGTCGAAGCGCTGGTCGATGAAGCGATTATCGCGCTGGCATCGGAGGCCGTTGGCATTATGGGCGTACTCAATACCAAAACACTGGAATACGCCAAGACGCGAGAGCAGTTTGGTGTGGCGATTGGCTCTTACCAGGCGCTACAGCATCGTATGGTCGACACCATGATGGCTTATGAGCAGTGCAAGTCTCTGTTGTTTAAAGCGTTGTGTGAATACAAGCAGGATCCCGCGATGGCGGCTGAGACGATACACGCGCTGAAAGTGTTGATCGACCGAAATGCTAAGCACGTGTTTGGCGAAGCCATCCAGATCCACGGTGGTATGGGGATGACGGATGAGCTTGATATTGGCCATTACGCCAAGCGATTGATGATGATCAATACGACGTTTGGCGATGCCAACTTCCATCGTAATCGCTTCGTGGAGACGGCCTTCGCCGCCTAAATGGAACTCAACAGCAAGGTTGTAGTCGTCACGGGTGGTGCGAGCGGCATTGGCACCGGGTTGTGTCGTCGCTTTCGCGAGGAAGGCGTTCGAGCACTCATCATTGCCGATCTGAATGGTGAGGCGGTGGCTGCCTTGGCCGACGAGCTAGATGCGGTGGGTGTGACCCTCGACGTTAGAGACGAAGCGGCCATGGCCACCATGGTGTCGGAGGTTGAGGCGCAGTTTGGGCAAATCGATCTCTTTTGCTCAAACGCGGGCATTCTGAATCTTGATGGCGGCGATTTCTGGGCGACATCGAGTGCTAATGAAGTCTGGCAAGCCAATTGGGAAATCCACGTGATGGCGCATGTGTATGCCGCTCGCGCGTGTCTGCCGGCGATGATTCGTCGCGGCGAGGGTTACTTCTTGCACACCATATCGGCGGCGGGGCTCTTGAGTCAGCCCTACACCGCGGCTTACGCGACCACAAAACACGCGGCCATTGGCTTTGCCGAGTCACTGGCGATCAGTCACGGCGATGATGGCATTAAAGTCAGTTGTTTGTGCCCGCAGGCAGTCGATACAGCGATGCTGGGTGGGACAGATGGCGGTTCTGCAGGGATCGATGGCATCTTGAGCCCAGCGCAGGTCGCGCAAGCGGTTATCGATGGGCTCCGAGAAGAGTCCTTTCTCATACTGCCCCACGAGCAGGTCGAGCAATATCATTTGAACAAAGCGCAAAATTACAACCGTTGGATTGGTGGTATGCGAAAATTGCGCCGGAGCATGAGCCCCCCTAAACTCCCTTGATGACTGACAAGGGAGGTCTTTTGGACCGACAGCAGCGCTTTTCACGCGTCATCTTAAATGGCTTCTACGCCTACTTTGCCGAGTTTGAGAACATCACCTTGGCGGCTCGCACGCGCTTTGAGCAAGCCGAGTGGCCGTCGATGCAGGAGATCTCCAGCCGACGTATCGATGTTTATAAAGAGACGGTGATGGAAACCCTCGGGGTGGCGCGCCACATCGCCGGTGAGCAGATTGAGAACCTGCGATTTTGGGCTGAGACGCGGGTGATTTATGCCAAATTAGTACAAGGCATGACCAACTTCGAAATCGCGGAAACGTTTTACAACTCGATTTTTAACTCGCATTTTGGCCATCGCTCAATTCGTAACGACTACGCGTTTGTGTTTTCTCCGCAGGGCGATGTGCCCTCGGTCGATATTGGGCGAGTGGTCCGGCACTATGGTGTGACAGAGGGACTGTCGTCTGCCTTCACTCAGTTATTGTCAGACTTCGCCTTCAATATTCCTTACGAGCATCTCTCAAGAGATGTCGACGGTATCTGTCGCGCGATCGAGAAACACTTATCGGGACGCTTCGATCTGACTTGCCCCGGTCTCGAGTTACAGGTATTGGAGCACCACTTTTTTCGCAACAAGGCGAGCTATATTGTCGGGCGGCTCTATGCAGACGGCGAGCAAATGCCCTTTGTGTTGCCGATGTTGCATAACGACTCGTCGACAGACCCCGCTGTCTTGGTCGACGCTTTTGTCTTTGGATCGGATCAAGTGAGCTTATTGTTCTCGTTCACGCGCAGTTATTTCATGGTGGACGCGTCGATCCCTTCTCAATACGTGCTGTTTCTGCAGCAGTTGATGCCGAAAAAAGAGATCTCAGAGATTTACAGCGCGATCGGTCATTTTCGCCATGGCAAAACCTATTTTTACCGCACAGCAACGAGGCATATCAGCTCGACAGCCGACCAATTTATTGTGGCGCCGGGTATTAAAGGGATGGTGATGACGGTGTTTACGCTACCTTCCTATGAATATGTTTTTAAAATTATTAAGGACCGCTTCACGCCACCGAAAGAAGTAACGCATCAAATTGTTAAAGACAAATATCATTTGGTGAAACGTTGGGATCGCGCGGGTCGCATGGCGGATACGCAGGAGTTTAATAATCTGGTATTTGATGCGAGTCGTTTCTCTGACGAACTGATGGAGGAGCTACATGCCACCTGTCCCTCGCAAATCAAAATCAATGGTCGTGCACTGATCATTAAGCACTGCTATGTCGAACGTCGGATGAACCCGCTCAATTTGTACCTGCAAGAAGCCACTGACGAAGAGGTGGTTGATGTCATGAATGACTACGGGAATTCGATCAAAGAACTGGCGGCGGCCAATATTTTCCCGGGGGATATGTTGCTGAAGAATTTTGGTGTGACCCGGCACGGGCGCGTGGTCTTTTACGATTACGATGAAATCGAACCATTGCTGGATTGCAATTTTAGACGCATCCCTGAGCCCCGAGACGAGGCCGACGAAATGTCTGGCCAGCCTTGGTACTCCGTGGGGCCTAAGGATATTTTTCCGGAGGAGTTCCGGCTCTTCTTTTCCGGCAATAAACGTGCGAGAGCCGCCTTCGATGCACAGCATGCTGATTTGTATGACGCTGACTTTTGGATTCGCTTACAAAATAAGTTACGCGATGGGTTTGTCGAGGATTTCTACCCTTATCCGAGACGAGTGCGCTTTTCCACCTTACAGGATGCGAGTTAACAATGGCTTCTCTTTACCTGATACGTCACGGCCAAGCTTCTTTTGGCAGCGATCACTATGACCAACTCTCCCCTTTGGGGCAGCGCCAGGCGGATCTGTCGGGGCAGTTTTTTGCTGATATTGGTCTCGATTTTGGGCAAGCGGTGAGTGGCGATTTGTCGCGACAGCGTGAGACCGGGGAGCGCGTACTAAAAGCCCAGCCGCAACCACCGGAGCAACGCATTGATCCCCGCTTGAATGAGGTCGATAACGAGGGGCAAATTGCGGCGCTGCTACCGATGTTGTGTGAGCGGGATGCCGACTTTGCCGAACAGGTGAAGGTGGGACGACACGACAGTAAGCAATACCAAAAAGTCATTCAGGCCGTCTTCAGTGCCTGGGTGTCCCCCGATTGCCCTGAGCTACCCGGTACCGCATCGTGGCGCGATTATCTCGATGGCGTCACAGGTGCTCTAGTGGACGCCATGGATCGCGCAGAAAGCGGCAGCGACACCGCCATCTTTACCTCTGGCGGGACGATTGCGTCGGCAGTGAGCTGGGTCTTAGGCGTGCGACACGATCAGATTTACGGATTTTATGAACCGGTATTCAATTGCTCGATCACGCGGCTCATTTTTTCCCGTGGACGGATCTCGCTCTCTAACTTTAACGATACGGCGCACCTGCAATTGCTGAGTCAGCAATTGGGGGAGTCGTTGGTCACGTATCGATGACCGCTTGGGTGAGAACGTCACCGGCAATGTGTCTGGTGGTGATCGCGGTGCCCGCGTGACCGATATTTGGTTGGTGCGCCATGGCGAGGCCGCCGCTTCGTTTGATCAAGAGATCGATCCGGGGTTATCTCTGCTGGGACATGAACAGTCAGCCACAGCGGCGCAGCAGTTGAGCGCGATCGTGCCACCGGATGCACAGTTGTTAAGCAGCCCTAAGCAGCGCGCGGTGCAGACGGGCGCGCCTTTTGCGGGTATTCGGGACGCGGTTTTGCTCACAGACGAACGTTTTATTGAATTACCCTCTCCAGAAGGCCTGGCGCAGCGCTCAGAGTGGTTGCAACAGGCATTGGCCTCCAACTGGTCCGCCTTACCCAGGGCGGTTCACGATTGGCGAGACAATATTGCTGAGGCATTGCAGGGAGTATCAACGCCCACCGTGATCTTCACGCATTTTCTGGTGATCAATAGCATCGCCGCGGCGGTGTCACACGAGGATGCTGTGGTCCAGTGCCTGCCGGCCAATGGCTCAATACATCATTTGCAGATAGAGGGCGCCCGGTGGCGCTGGGCATCGCGCGGGGCCATGCTCGAAAGTATCGTCAACTAGCCGCGTTTAACGCGCATCAGCGACTCTTGCGCCGTCGAGGCGAGCAGGATGCCATCCTGAGACCACAATGAGCCGCGGCTATAGCCTCGGCTACCACCTGCTCGCGGCGTGTCGCAGTCATAGAGCACCCACTCATCCATTTTCCCGTGGTGATGAAACCAGATGGCGTGATCAAGACTCGCGGCCATAAAATGTTTCATCGGATTTTCATGAGGGTGAGGGTAAAAGACAGTACTGAGCAGCGAGATATCAGAAATCATGGCCAGCGCCGCCTGATGCACGCCTTTATCCTCGGGAAGGGGCCCAACGGCGCGCAACCAAGACTGCCCCGCAGGGGCTTGCGCTTCCGCGCGATACTCGGTGATCCGCTGTCGTTGGATTTGATATAAATCGATTAAGTTAGGGTCGCCCGGCCGCGTTGTCGCACCTCTAAAGCCTGACAGATCGTCTGCCTCCGGCGTTGGCGCTGCAAGCTGAGGCATGTCGAAGCAGTGAGACACCCCTTCTTCTTCAACGTGGTAACTGATCGACGTATTGAAGATCGCCTGGCCGTGTTGGCGGGCGACCACGCGGCGCGTCGCAAAGGAGCGGCCATTGCGAATGGGGTCGACTTCAAATTGGATGGGTTCGTGAGGGTCACCTGCGCGCAAAAAATAAGCGTGCAAACTATGGGCCTCAACAGACGCTGCAACCGTCTGGTTGGCGGCCATCAGGCACTGAGCCACAACTTGCCCCCCAAAGATACGTTGCTGGGGGAGCAGGCTGTCGCCCACAAATGCGAACTCATCGGTTTGGCGCGGAGCGATGTGCGCTAATACGTCGGTAAAGCTGTTCACAGCGAGGTCCTTATGGGGCGGCAGCGGGCGCCAGCCCATGGAAAAAAAGCGCGCAGTAATCGATCGCGCTTTGGTCAATGGAATCGATGGCTTGCCATTCGTTGAGGTCGATCGCGGCATTGAGGGTGCCGGTGAGTAACTGAATGACGATACCCGCTGGCAGCGCTCTAAACTGGGAGGCGGCCGTTGCCGAGGTGATGAACGCTTCCAGTGTGCCATGGACGGCATTCAGTCGATCGAGTAACCGCCGCCGCACATCGGGTGGTAGCGCCGTAATCGAGTTAAAGTGGATCAGCGGTCCCTGTTCGGAGTTTTGTAAGCTAAAGATAAGCCGCATCGCGACATCGAGGCGAGCAGCAGGGGACGCATCGATGTGTTCGACGTGGGCGATAACCCGCTCCAATTGATCCAGCGTGTAGTCATAACACTGTGTGAGCAGGGCTTCTTTGTTCGCAAAGTGATAATAAAACGCACCCTTGGAGACGTTGAGTTGCTCGACGATTTCGTCCAATGAGGTGCCGCTGAATCCTTTTCGATTAAAGCAGCGGGTGCCGGCCTTCAAAAATGCTTCCTGCTTTAAGCGGTTTTGCGTATCTCGATCAAAAGCAGGCTCTTGCTCTGAAAAAATCGCTAGGTCGGCTTGTTGGCCGGGGCGATAATCGTTGTTGGGGTGTAACAGTCCATGAGTGAGCAGGTCGCGGACGACCTCAATGACTTGTTCGGCCTCATCACGAGGCATCTCATAAAGCCAATAAAACGACCAATCCATGGCGCCAATCATGGCGCGTATCGTTACGATCGGATCGCAAGGTCTGATATGACCCAGCTCAATTCCGCGCCTCAATAAATCAATAAGCCGTCCCAAGAGTTGACGGTAAGCCGCCTCTAAAACAGTGCGGTGCTCGGTCTTGAGTGACGCAAATTCGAGTGGCGCCGCGTAAAAATCGCCCTCACCGTCGATGGATCGGAGGGTCTTGGCAATTTGGCTTTCAAAAAATGCGAGCAGGCAGGCCAGCGGCGCCGAGTGTTGTTGCACTGCCAGATCGAGCTGATCATAGGCTTGTTGCATATTGGCCTGATAGCATTGATAAATCAGGTCTTCCTTGTTGGACACGTAGTAATACAGGCTGGTTTTGGTCAGGCCTAGGCGACTGGCGATATCGGTCAGGGTGGTGGATCGGGCGCCTTTGGTATTGAGGAGTTTGGCTGCGCAGGATAAAACGGCTGCCCGCTTTGTCTCTCGTTGGAGCCCGCGACTGAACGGGGAGTGATTCGTAAGTGCCGTATGGTCCAAGAAAATCCTTCGCGACTGAATGCCGAAACGGCTCAGTGCATTCTCAATATTCGATAATTTGAACTTTAAGTATTTTTAGCCGCGCTGTCTATGCGACTTTGCCACAGTGGGCGACTCAAACCGCCGCTATTGGGCCTGTTAGGGCGGCTGTGCCACACTCTATCCTCTGGTGAACGTAAGAAGGAAGTGACCGTGGCCAATACGATTTCGTTTGTGCAAGAGCAGGGTATTGCGACGCTCTCTTTTGATAATCCTGCTCGACGCAATGCGCTCGGGGCGACCGAATTGGCCGCGATTGACGCCGCGCTAGATGCGCTGGAGCCAGCGACGAGAGTGCTTGTGATTACGTCCTCTGATGACCGTATTTTCTGTGCGGGCGCGGATTTATCGCAAATCCTCGAAGGGGTGATCAGTGGCGATCGTTTTCAGTCGGTGACGAATCGAATTGCCGCATTACCCATTCCGACGATCGCAGTCCTCACGGGTAATGTGTTCGGCGGTGGCGCTGAACTGGCACTGAGTTGTGATTTTCGCATTGGTCGAGCGGGTATGATTCTCCGCATTCCTGCAGCGGCGATTGGGCTGTGTTATCCGGTAGAGGGTATTGAGCGACTCACACGACGACTTGGCCCTAATTTGTGTAAACGATTATTGGTGGCGGCGGAGACGTTTTCATCGGAACAACTACTGGCACATCAATTATTAGATTCGGTTCACAGTGCTGACGAGGTGCGGGCAGCGGCTCAGGCTTACGCTGAAACGTTATTGAAACTAGCGCCGCTATCGGTCAGCACAATGCTTGATTTGATTCGACAGATCGAAGTGGGCACATACGCGCGGGCTGATGCCGAGGTGCGTGCCAAACACTGTGCCGACTCGGAGGATTTGCAAGAAGGTATTCGCGCGCAGCGAGAAAAACGGACACCGCTATTTCACGGTCGCTGATTGGGGCCGTTGCGCTCAGAATATGCTAGTGTTCCCAAAGGTATTTACACGTCGTTTCCCATGTCGATAGCCCAAGAAAAACTCGCTGAGATTCGCACGCAGGTGCAATCCCATTTGGATCGTAGGCAAACTGGTGCGCTATCAGCAGCGCGTCGGGCAGCACTTGAGTCCACGATTCGAGGCCACCTGAGCGCGCACAACGCGGTGATCGTGGCGCACTATTACACTGCCCCAGAAATTCAAGCGCTCGCCGAAGCCACAGGGGGCTGTGTCTCTGATTCACTGGAGATGGCGCGTTTTGGCCGTGACCACCCGGCGGAAACGTTAATTGTGGCGGGTGTCCGATTCATGGGAGAAACCGCCAAAATTTTAACACCCAGCAAACGGGTGCTCATGCCAACTCTTGAAGCCACTTGCTCCCTCGATGAAGGCTGTCCAATCGATGCGTTTTCGCGTTTTTGTGACGCCCACCCAGAGCGGGAGGTGGTGGTGTATGCCAACACTTCGGCGGCGGTGAAGGCGCGCGCTGATTGGGTGGTCACATCAAGTATTGCCTTGGATGTTGCAGAGCATCTGGCCGCTCAAGATAAGCCTATTATTTGGGCGCCGGACAAACACCTGGGCGATTACGTCCAACGAGAGTCAGGGGCTGACGTCTTGCTGTGGGATGGCGCGTGTATCGTGCATGAGGAGTTTAAAGCGCGAGGTATCCTTGACCTCAAGCAAGTGCATCCCGACGCGGCAGTTTTGGTGCACCCAGAGTCACCGGCGAACGTCATTGCGTTAGCGGATCATGTGGGTTCCACCACGCAAATTATCCGCGCCGCTCAGTCGTTACCGCACAGCACTTTCATTGTCGCCACAGACCAAGGCATCTTTTATAAATTACAGCAGGCCGCTCCCGATAAGCAGTTCATCATCGCGCCGACAGCGGGGAAGGGCGCCACCTGCCGCAGTTGCGCTAACTGCCCGTGGATGGCCATGAACGATCTGGAGTCGATGGCGTCAGTCTTTGATCGGGATGACAACGAGATTCATGTGCCCACTGATATCGCTACTGCGGCGATGCGCCCGCTCGAGCGAATGCTCGCCTTTGCGGAGACGCTCAAGCCATAACGCCGGTGGGCACGCGGTGGTGCATTAGCTTCGATCCATCTCTGCTCGCATGGATTGAATATCTCGCAGGCGCTCGTTGATCAGCGATGAGGTCGTGAAGTCGCGATCCGTCAGCGCCTGTGCGTAGCCCAATTGTTTCTCGGCGGCGTCTAGCGCATTGATCATAATAAAATACTCGGCTCTGGAGCGATGCAAGCCAATAATATTGCCGGCTAAGCCTTGTACTTCCGCCAGCAGATACCAAAGCCCAGGGTCATTGCTGACGCGTCGGGATTGTTCGATCAATGTGGCCTCCGCGAGGTGGGGTGATCCTGCTTGATGTAAGGCGTCGGCGTAAGCCATTGTCAGGGGATGGTTGCCCGGCGATAACTCAAGGCGTTGCTCGAGCGTCGCGACAGCGCGTTGTGGATTGCCTCGCGCCAAGTCAATTTCGGCATCGGCGATCACATACTCGATCCGATCCGTGTTCTCCGACCAGATACTGTCGAGTGATAGCGCTGCTTCATTGGGGCGGCCTGCTGCCGTCAACGCGAGGACCAAGCCATAGGTGGTGGCTTCGGTTGAGCGTGTTTGACCCTGAAGCGCTGCACGAAAGCTTGCCACGGCCTCTTCCGGTGTTGGGGCGGAGTGCACCTCAACCCGCGCTCGCATAAGCTGAAAGTCGAGGCTGACAGGGCGGATGCGCTTGGGATATTGCATGGCGCGCGTTCGGGTATCGGCGATTCGCCTTTCTGACAGCGGGTGAGTGCGCATAAATTCGGGTACCCGATTGGTTGAGCTGTAACGGGTGGCGGCGAGCATCCGCTCAAACATTTGCGGGGCCGCATAGGGGTCCATGCCTGCTTCATACAGGGTTCTAAGGCCAACTCGATCAGCCTCGGCTTCGTTCGATCGGCTATAACGTAACTGCTCGTCTTGAGCGAGCCCTTGAGCCGTTGTCATCGCCGCAAGCCCGGCGTCGGTACCGACGGTCGCAGCCAGTAAGATGCCGGCCAATAGGCCTGCGAGTTGCATCGGCCCTTGTTGCGCAGCCAGTTCCATTCGGCGAGAAAAATGCCGTTGGCTCAGGTGTGCGATTTCATGGGCCATCACCGTCGCAAACTCATCCTCCGTCTGTGCGTAAAGAAAGAGCCCGTTGTGGACACCCATCACGCCACCGGGTACCGCGAACGCGTTGATTGAAGGATTGTCGACAATGACCAGTTCGATACGTCGATCTTGCAGGTCACTGTGTTGTGCTAATTCAAAGGTCAGGTTTTCGAGGTAGCTGTGCAATAGGGGGTCGTTGACCAGCGGGGCTTGCCCTCTGAAGCTACGGAGCCACATTCGTCCAATCTCGTACTCATAGTCGGCGGAGAACAAGCTGGTGCTCGATTCACCCAAATTGGGAATTTTGAGGTCTTCAGTACTCGCATTCACGCGTGTCAGTAAGCTGAGGGTAATCACACTCAGCAACAGGGTTACTTGGGCGATGATGAGGGGAGGCCGAATCATGACGATACTCTAGCTTACTTGCGGGCGTGTCGGGAGGTGACTGCGAGTGTGAAAATGCGGGCTTCTCGAACTGCGTCTGCGAATAAACGATATACTTCTACTTCAAACGATCTGGCCATACGCTATGTCTGACCCCTCTGCGCCGGTTGATTCGGTCGATGCCCGCGGTGAACGCTGTCCGATGCCTTTATTAATGGCTAAGCGAGCGTTGCGTGAAATCCCTGTCGGTGGTGTCCTCGAGGTGTTGAGCACTGATGCAGGCTCGGAGAGAGACTTTGAAAGTTTTGCGCGACTAGCAGGCCATCAGGTGAGCTGCGAGCGACTGCCAGACGACGTGCTGAGATTGATGATTATCAAAGCGTAACTCGAGGGGTTTGATTCAAGTGAAAGAAGTACTCACGCGGTGGTATCAGCGTTATTTTAGCGAGGAAGAGGCCGTTATCCTCTTGGTGCTGTTAGCGGCCGCGTTTGCGGTGCTGCTGATTTTTGGCGACATTCTCGCGCCCGTCTTTGTGGCCGTCGTGCTCGCTTACTTGATGCAAGGCGTGGCAAATTTTCTGCGCCACAGGGGATTGCCGGCAGAAGTCAGCGTGGGTGTGTCGACACTGCTGTTCCTCAGCGGTTTCTTTGCGTTTTTACTCGGTTTGGCGCCCTTGGTGTGGCGACAATTAATGGCTCTGGTGCGCGAGGCACCGGCTATGATCGAGGCGGGAAGACGGGTGTTGGTGACCCTGCCCGAGGAGTATCCCGTATTGTTCACTCAGCAACAGGTGAATGAGCTGACGGCGGTGATTCAGACAGAGATGGCGTCGACTGGTCAGCTATTGGTGACCAAGGGACTGAGTTCAATTCCCGGTGTATTGGCCACGATTGTCTATGTGGTCTTGATCCCCCTGATGGTCTTTTTCTTTCTCAAAGATCGAGAGCAGTTGGTGACGTGGTTTGCTGGCTTTTTGCCCAAAAAACGGCCGTTATTGGACGGTATATGGCGCGAGCTGAATCAGCAATTTGCGAACTACGCGCGCGGAAAGGGCATTGAGGTTGTGATCGTCGGTGCTGCCACTTACGTTGTTTTTGCGATCTTTTCGCTGAATTATGCGGCACTGCTGGGATTGCTGGTGGGACTGTCGGTAATTGTGCCCTATATCGGCGCAACCCTGGTGACGATTCCTGTTCTCGTCGTCGCTTATTTTCAATTCGGTGTGACGCCGGATTTTTACTGGGTCTTTGGCGCTTATGCGGTGATTCAAATCTTAGATGGCAACGTATTGGTACCATTGCTGTTTTCCGAGGCAGTTAACCTTCATCCCGTGGCGATCGTCATTGCGGTACTGTTTTTTGGCGGTTTGTGGGGAGTATGGGGTGTCTTTTTTGCCATACCGTTAGCGACTCTGGTGAACGCCATTCTTTCTGCCTGGCCTGCTCGGGATGCGACGCCCGGGTCCTGACGGCGCGGCTGCTGACGTCAAGCTGACGCCGTTAGCTTTTTTACTCACTGACATAAGAGTTTGAATTTCATGCGTGGTTACTCCGATATCGTGTTGCGCCAAAGGGCGCCATCTTCTCTTTTTTCGGCACTATCGAGCGGCTTTTGGGTCGGCGTGATGCTGATCTTGATGGCCCCACTGGGGGGCTGTGGTGAATCCACGCCGGGCGCCGAAGAGCGAGAAACTGGCGTGGCGATCAGTCCTAATGATGATCGTGCCTACGCTTTGGTCGAGTTGGCTAACGGTTTAGAGGTCATGTTGGTGTCTGATCCGACGGTTGAGAAATCAGCTGCGGCGTTGAGCGTTGGCTTGGGCGCGGCGGCAGACCCCGACGAATATCCGGGGATGGCGCACTATCTAGAACACATGCTCTTTATGGGTTCAGCTCAATACCCAGACCCTGATGGATTTATGGCCTTCACTGCAGAGCACGGTGGCATGTCTAATGCCTATACCGGGCTCGATATTACCAATTACATGATGACGGTAGAGAATGATGCCTTTCCAGAGGGGCTAGATCGATTCTCTAGCTTTTTCACCGATCCGTTGCTCGACCCCACGTATATCGACAAGGAAAAAAATGCGGTCAACGCCGAATGGTCCATGCGTCGAGAGCAGGACTTCCGCATTGAGTATCGACTCGCGCGGAAATTGCTGGGCGCGCACCCCGCTAACCGTTTTCAAATCGGCAACTTAGAGTCGCTGGCCGATAAGTCAGAAGGGGGGCTTCACGCCGCAACGGTCGCGTTCTTTCAGCGCTATTACAGTGCCAATTTGATGAAAGCATCGCTCATCAGCGAACGCCCATTAGACGAAATGACCGCTTTAGCGGAGGCCTATTTTGCCGACATCCCGAATAAACAGGTGGCGCAACCAGACATTACTGCGCCGATTGATTTTCAGGAAGTGGGTGCTAAGCAGATACGGTATCGCCCACAGGACGATACGCGGGAGCTGCGGCTCGATTTTATTATCGACAACAATACTCATCTTTACGACACCAAACCGAGCGAATATCTCTCTTACGTGCTGGGTTCAGAAATGCCTGACACCCCCGCTGTTCGGTTGCGTGAATTGGGTTGGGCGAGCGCACTGATGGTGAGTGCAGACCCTTCGCGATACGGTAACTACGGGTTGTTTACTTTTTCAGTGCAGCTGACCCCTGAGGGCTTGGCTCATCGCGACGACATTGCCAGCATGTTGCTCGGGTATTTAGAAATGCTGCGTGCCGAAGGAATTGATGATCGGTATGCCGAGGAGTTTGGCACCTCGCTGTCCAACCGGTTTCGGTTTCTTGAAAAAATGGACGACTTCTCGTACTCGCATCAGCTCACGCGGGCGATGCAGACTTACCCATCGCGACAGGCCATTGAGGCGCCGTATCGTTTCGTCGGTTTTGACGAGGCTGCGGTCGAGGCCGTGCTGGCGCAATTAGTGCCCGAGCGCTTACAGGTTTGGGCCATCGATCAGGCTCAAGAGGTGTCTGAGACCCTCACTTTTTACGAGGGGCAGTATGCTGTCGAACCGCTTGAAACGCTTGCGCCGGCAGGACTGCTCGCAAGCGTCGCGCCTTATGAGTTGGCGCTGCCAGCCCAGAACAGCCTGCTGCCTGAGCAATTCACCATTGTGTCGACCCAGAGCGAGCCGCAGCGGGTGATTGATGAGCCCGGCTTGAGTGTTTGGTTGCAGGGCAGTGAGGCTTTCGCGCAATTACCCAGAGGGTATACACAGTTATATCTGAACTCTCCGGTGCGCCAGCAGCGGGTCGATGCAGCGGTGATGATGGTGCTGTGGGCAGACTTGTACAACCTGAATGAAACGGCGCTGATTACCGAGGCGGGTATCGCCGGGATGGGGCTTAGCTTGCAGTTAGACGAGGGGCTTCGTATTTCGATTTCTGGTTTTACCGATAAGCAGCCGGAGTTACTTGCTGCCGCTTTATCTGCCCTGAGGGTGAGTCCCGACGAGCAAGCCTTGACGCAAGCGCTAGATCGTTTCTCGCGGGGGCTGCAAAATCGCAAGCGCGAAATGCCGGTCAGCCAACTAGGCCGGACCTTGTCGGGCCTGACACAAACGGGTTTTTATGACGAAGCGTCTTTGCGTGAGGCAGCGAGCCAGATTACGCCGTCAAAATTCACGGCGTTTGTGGATGAGTTATTAGCGCGTGCGCTAGTTCGAGTGTACCTGTTTGGCAACTATGACAGGGCGTTTGCGGAGACGATGGCGCAGCGCATTCGCGAGGGTTTGCCAGCAAGACCTGACAGCGAGTCAGGTTACGCTCGCAAGCGGTTCTATGCGCCGGAGTCTGGTAAAACGGTCACCTACAATACTGACTTGCCGGTGGACGATCTGGGCATGATGCTGTTATACGCCGCGCCCGACGCGACTGTAGAAAGCGAGGCGGCGGGTCGCGTCTTGGCGCGGCACCTGCGCAATCGCGTTTTCGATACGCTGCGAACTGAAGAGCAGTTAGGTTACGCCGCGGGGGGAATTGCGACGACGTTGCAAGACCACCCGGTGATCGGCTTTTACATTCAGACGCCGGTGAAAGGCCCCGTCGAGATGTTGGCGCGGTTTGAAGCGTTTACAGAAGAGTATGGCGAGACGCTAGAGGCACTGAGCGCTGACCAGTTCGCTAATTTGAAGTCGGGTGTGTTGACGGCACTAACGGAGCCACCGACGAATCTTGCGGATGAAGCGGGGCCCTTTATATCAGACTGGAATCGGGAGCGGTACGAGTTTGGTAGTCGCCAGCGGATGATCGCAGCGGTGGAAGCCGTAACGATAGATGGCGTGCGCGCACATTACCGGGATACGGTGCTTGGGTCCAAGCCGAGCCGTATTCTGATTCAGTTGCGTGGCGAGCGTTGGAGCGACTCACCCTTTGCGATGATCGCGGGGGAGACGGTGATAGACAGCATCGAGGCTTTCCACGAGAGTATGCCGTTACAGCCATTAGACTAGTCTAAGAGAGAACCAATGGGTATCAAGCTCGCTGATTGTTACAACACCCACCAGTTTCGCAAGCTGGCGAAGGCGCGTTTGCCGGGGCCCATATTTCATTACATCGATGGCGCCGCTGACGATGAAGTGACCTACCGGCGGAATACGGCGGCCTATGAAAGCTGTGACTTGGTGCCCAACGTGCTGGCCGGCGTCGATACGGTTGATCTGTCGACCACGGTGATGGGTATCCCGATTGATATGCCGCTCTTTCTCTCACCTACGGCATTACAACGGTTGTTCCATCATGATGGTGAGCGAGCGGTCGGTCGGGCGGCGGAGGCCTTTAACACCTTATTTGGGATCTCTTCATTAGCAACG
>Ga0228650_1000074_pt1 | contig 29660 bp, 23 predicted proteins | sample 62DmetaG_FD_183171 | JGI IMG/M metagenome (GOLD analysis project Ga0228650, IMG submission 183171) | Seawater microbial communities from Monterey Bay, California, United States - 62D | ecosystem: Environmental > Aquatic > Marine > Coastal | place: USA: California | collected 2016-10-28
ATAAAATTCTATAATAGAACTTTATATATCTCGGGGACTAATATTGATATGCTAATGCCCATGGATGGCGCGTTTATTAATTCTTTAATGGAACTTTAATGACTTATTATAGTTCAGCGCCTGCTTTAAAAAGACAATCGTGATGAGGTGGGAGTGGGCATGTCGCAGTTGGACGCATTTGAGCTCGAGGAGTGGACCGAGTCACTGGACGCGGTCTTGCGACATAATGGGCCGGAGGCGACCGGTGAGCTCATCAAACAGTTGTCCGAACACGCTGAGTCGGCGCGGGTGCCGCTGCCGAGTGCCATTACCACGCCCTTTCGCAATACGATTCCTCCCGAAGATGAGCGCCCTTTGCCGGGGGATTTGTTTATGGAGCGTCGCATCCGCTCCTTGGTTCGATGGAATGCGCTCGCCATGGTCATGCGTGCCAACGACAACGAGGACGGATTGGGCGGACACATCTCCAGCTTTTCGTCTAGCGCGACGTTGTACGACGTGGGGGTTAACCATTTTTTCCGGGGCACGGCGAATGGGCACCCCGGCGACCTGGTGTACTACCAAGGTCACAGTGCACCGGGTATGTATGCCCGCTCGTACTTAGAAGGTGTCCTCAGCGAGGGGCAATTAGAGAATTTTCGTCGTGAGGTCGGGGGGCGAGGCTTGTCGTCTTACCCCCACCCATGGCTGATGCCCGATTACTGGCAGTTTCCTACCGTGTCGATGGGGTTGGGTCCGTTACAGGCGATCTACCAAGCCCACGTGATGAAGTATCAGAGCAAGCGGGGTCTGGTCGATCATCGCGATCGAAAAATCTGGTGTTTCATGGGTGACGGTGAATGTGACGAACCGGAGTCATTGGGTGCGATTGCCTTGGCCGGGCGTGAGCGGTTGGGGAACTTACATTTTGTGGTGAACTGTAATTTGCAGCGCTTGGATGGTCCGGTTCGGGGCAACGGTAAAATCATCCAAGAGCTGGAGGGTGTGTTCCGCGGAGCGGGTTGGCAGGTGATTAAAGTCGTCTGGGGTCGCAAGTGGGACCCGTTATTAGAGCGCGACCAAAGTGGGCTGTTGCAAAAGATCATGGATGAGGTGTGTGACGGCGAGCTGCAGAACTGCAAATTCAATGGCGGCGCTTACACGCGTGAGCACTTCTTCGGTAAGTATCCGGAGACGCTTGAGTTGGTCAAAGACCTCAGCGACAACGACATCATGTACCTCAATCGAGGTGGGCACGATCCGTATAAGGTGTATGCGGCTTATGCGGCAGCCTGCGAGGAGGTAGAGCGACCCACGGTGATTCTTGCCATGACCGTTAAGGGGTATGGCACGAGCGAAGCCGGTGAGGCCAGCAACGAAACGCATTCATTGAAAAAGCTGGATATGAAAAGTTTGCAGGCTTTTCGGGATCGATTTGGCGTGCCAATCAGCGACAAAGCCCTGAAAGATGTGCCCTTTTATCGGCCCCCAGAAGACAGCCCTGAAATGCGTTATATGCGCGAGCGTCGTGCGCAGCTCGGCGGCAGTATCCCCGCACGACGGCGCACCTCGGATGCGCTCCCGGTACCGGCTCGCAACGCCTTCGCGGGGCAACTGAAAACCTCGGGCAAGCGACAAATCAGCACCACGATGGCGTTCGTCCGCATTTTATCTACGTTGCTGAAGGATAAGGATTTAGGGGAGCGTGTCGTACCGATTGTGCCAGATGAGGCACGCACCTTTGGGATGGAGGGGCTGTTTCGGCAAATGGGTATCTACTCCTCAGTAGGTCAGCGTTACACGCCCCATGATTCCGGCGGCATTCTCTATTACAAGGAGGCAGAAACAGGGCAAATTCTAGAAGAGGGAATTAACGAAGCGGGGGCTTTTTCGGCATGGCTTGCGGCGGCGACCTCTTACAGTGTGTCCGATTACCCGATGGTGCCCTTTTATATTTTCTATTCGATGTTCGGATTTCAACGCATCGGCGATTTGGCGTGGGCAGCCGGAGACAGTCAGGCCCGCGGATTTCTCATCGGCGCCACCGCAGGGCGCACCACGCTCAATGGCGAAGGGCTGCAGCATCAGGATGGCCATAGCCATTTATTGGCAGCGTCCATACCCAATTGCATCAGTTACGATCCAGCCTACGCTTACGAATTGGCCGTGATTATTCAGGATGGTATGCGGCGGATGTTTGAGGAGGGCGAGAACTGTTTTTATTACATCACGACGATGAACGAGAACTACGTCCACCCCGATATGCCCGACAACGTGGAGGCCGACATTGTACGCGGCCTGTATCGTTTGAAAGAAAGCACGGTGACAGGCGCGCCCTTGGTGCAGCTGCTCGGCGCCGGTGCCATTCTGCGCGAGGTAGAGGCGGCGGCAGAGATCCTTGAAAAAAATCACGGTGTCGCAGCGGACATCTGGAGTATGACCAGCGTTAATGAGTTGGCGCGTGAGGGGGATGAAGCGACACGTTGGAATCGTCTGCATCCGACCGAGGCCCCTCGAGTGCCGTACTTAACACAGCAGCTGTCCCATAGCGTCGGCCCCTTCATTGCCGCAACCGATTATCAGCGGGCTCATACCAACCAACTGCGAGAGTTCATACCCGGGTCTTTTACGGTATTGGGGACCGATGGTTTTGGCCGCAGTGACACGCGACAGCAGTTGCGCCAGCACTTTGAGGTGAGCCGCGAGCACATCGTCATCGCGGCGCTGAAAGCCCTTGCTGATCAAGGTGATCTGGCTTTAACCGACGTTGAGGCAGCCATACTCGCCACGAAGATTGATCCGGACAAACCCAACCCCGCCTATATGTGATGCGTCAACAGGAGCCCCGATCATGACAGAACAACTCATCAAGGTGCCCGATATTGGTGGTGCAGAGGGGGCAGAGGTGGTCGAGGTGTTGGTTGCCGTCGGCGATCATATTGACTTAGAGCAAAGCGTCATCGTGGTGGAATCTGACAAGGCGTCGATGGAAATCCCAGCCAATCTGGCCGGTACCGTGACGACACTGCGCGTCGCGGTCGGCGACGCGATCTCTGAGGGAGATGTGATCCTCGGCATCGACGTTGTGAGCTCGGCCCAGGACGACAGTGAGGCAGGTGAGGCGCGCCTGTCGTCAAGCGTCAGCGACGAAACCGCGAGCGCGTCGGATCCGGTTGCAGCGGTGGCCAACGATCACACGGCAGGGCGTGAACAGCAGCGCGATGAGGCATTGGCTGCCAGCGCCTCACGATCCGAATCTTCAGGGGCGGTGCAAGGTGCGCGACAGGCTACTCAGGGCGCGTCGTTATCTGTTGTGATACCCGACCTCGGTAGTGATCAGGGCGCTGAGCTCGTGGAATACTTGGTCGCGGTGGGTTCGGCGGTTGAAGAGGGCGATTCGTTGGTGCTCTTGGAATCTGATAAGGCCTCCATGGAGGTGCCGGCACCGGCAGCGGGCGTGATGACTGAGTGGCTGGTCACCGTTGGCAGCACGGTAAAACAGGGTGATCTGATTGCGTTAATGAGTGTGACGACAGCGCAAGCACCTTCGTCGGATGATGCGGTGGTTGCTGATCAAGGCACTGAGCCACCTCGATCCGCGTCTGCGGTGAGTGCGGCGAAGAATGAGTCACAACCGGCAACGCGCGAGCGTGTCGATCAGACGAGCGAAGCGGATCAGAGTGCGGTCTATGCCGGACCTGCCGTGCGAAAGTTGGCCCGAGAATTCGGTGTTACGCTCACTCAGGTGACCGGTACGGGGGCTAGGGGGCGAATACAAAAAGAAGATTTACAGCAGCATGTGGCGCAGGCAATGAGTCAGGCTGCTTCTGGTTCGGGTGCCGGATTACCCACAATCCCGGAGCCTGATTTCGCGCGCTTTGGGCAGGTTGAGCGGGTGAGTCGGAGCCGGGTAGAGCGACTCACAGCCGATAATATGGTGCGTGCTTGGCTCAATATTCCTCACGTGACGCAATTTGCTGATGCCGACGTGACCGACTTGGAGGACTTTCGACGGGCACTCAAGCAAGAGGCTGCGGATAAAGCGCTCCGATTGACGCCTTTGCCCTTTATCGTGAAAGCCTGTTCGGTTGCGCTGAGTCATCATCCTAAGTTGCAGTCTTCGCTCGCCGACGGCGGTGACAGTTTGGTCTTCAAGCACTATTGCCACATCGGTATGGCGGTGGAGACACCTGGAGGCTTAGTGGTGCCTGTCATTCGAGACGTAGATAAAAAGACGATTTGGCAGCTCGCCGAAGAGATAACGGCATTGGCTCAGAGAGCGAGAGATAAGCAACTCAAGCCAGATGATATGCAAGGTGGCGTCTTTACTGTGAGCAGCCTCGGCGCCATAGGAGGCGAGGGCTTTACCCCGATCATTAATGCGCCTGAGGTGGCGATATTGGGGGTGGGTTGCGCGAGTGTGCAGCCTGTTTGGGATGGGGACGCCTTTCAGCCACGAACCCAGTTACCCCTTGCGCTGTCCTACGATCACCGGGTGGTGAATGGGGGCGACGGAGGGCGTTTTCTGGCTGAGGTCAGCAGTCTGCTCGGCGATGTCAGGCGGTTCATTCTGTGACTGGCTTCATTCCTGAACGCGGCAAGCCTTTGGATTGGTTTTGATATGAGTACTACGCCCGATGCGGGATGTTGTGATGCAGCCTGCACGACGGGCCGGCTTCGCGTGGCGGGGATCGTGTTAGCCGCCGGTGAGGGTCGCCGGCTTGGGTGTCGGGCAAAAGGGCTCATCAGAGTGAACGGCGAGACGCTGTTAGCGCGCAATGTCCGCGTACTGTTTGAGGCGGGTGTCGATGAGGTGATCGTGGTCACCGGCCACTACAGCGAGCAGCTTGAGACGGTCTTGTCTGGCTTGTCGGTTCGCCGAACTTGTCAGCCCGACGTGGCTCATTCTCAGCGAGACTCATTGTGTTTGGGGCTGGTTGAGCTGCCGGCGGATTGCGATGCGGTGCTGGTGATGCCCGTGGATATGCCGAGCTTGATACGGGATGACGTGGTTGCACTGATTGCCGCTTATAAACATGCGGCGCCCGAGATCGCCTTCATCGGACCGGCGGTCGCAGGACGGCCAGGCAATCCGGTTGTGTTCAATCGTGACGTAGCGAACAGGATCATTCAGGGAGAAGGTGATTTTGGCAGCGGTGCTTGGCGAGCACGAGCGCAAGCGTGGCGGTTAGAGTGGGAGACGGATAACCCCCATTATGTGGTGGATATCGATACCCCCGAGGATCTGGATCGCTGGCAGAGTGCATCACAGGACCCCTGACAACTCAGCTGTCTGTTCTGGGGGCCCCTAGCGATCAGGCTTCCTATTCTGGGAGCGCCTCTTCGGCGAGTGTTAAAAGGCTTGCATCATCGCGCGCACGGCGAGCGCAATCAGGCACAGGCTGCCTGACCCGAATAAGGCAAAGCGCACCGGAATGGTATTCACGTTGCCCTGCCAAAGGCTGTGCAGTATCCGCGAGACAACATAAGCCCAAGCCAGATTGAGGCTCAATGCCGAGCCGTCTCCGAGCAATGCCAGAATGATGACCACCGGGTAAAACACGGTGGGTTGTTCCATTAAGTGCGTGTAATTGTGCGATAGCCAATTGGCCTTAGCGGGCATTTGTGCCTCCGAGTCAGCACCACGAAACCCTGCTGGCATTTCGATACCCGCGGATTTAAAAGCAGGTAGACGGCGCGACAGTAACCAGAGAAAAACGAGCATGGTCCAACCCGCGAGTAGGGCGGCGGGAGCCAGAATGGCGGTGTCAATGTTCATAGGTGTCTCCTTGAGCGTCATGGGTCGGTCCCGCACAGTGTGTGGTCCCGATGAAGCCGTGTCGAGTGAACGCCGCCCGAAGCGCGGTCGGACGCGCGATAACGTTGACGAGTGTGCTACGGAAACCCCTCTGCATGCTAGACTTTCGGCTGATTTATCTGGAGCGCTCGTTATGGTCATTAAGCCTAAAGTTCGTGGCTTTCTCTGCACGACAACGCATCCCGTGGGGTGTGCCGAAAATGTGCGGCGTCAGGCCGATCATGTTCGCAGTCAGGGCGACATGCCAGCGGGTCCCAAGCGGGTGCTGGTGTTAGGCGCATCGACCGGTTACGGATTAGCTTCTCGGATTACGGCTGCCTTTGGATCTGGCGCGGCGACGATCGGCGTTTTCTTTGAGAAGCCGGGCACAGAGCGAAAACCAGGAACAGCGGGTTGGTACAATTCGGCGGGTTTTCATCAGCTGGCTGACGAGGCGGGACTCTATGCAAAAAGCCTCAATGGCGATGCGTTTTCTGACGAGATGAAAACAAAGGTGATTGACCTGATTAAGGAAGATCTCGGTCAGATAGACCTCGTGGTGTACAGCCTTGCCGCACCGCGGCGGACGCACCCCAAAACCGGTGAGGTCTTTAACTCAACGCTGAAACCGATCGGCCAAGCCACCACACAAAAGGGCGTCAACACCGATAAAGAGACCATTCAGGAATATCACCTTGAGCCTGCAACACAAGACGAAATTGACCATACCGTTGCCGTCATGGGGGGGGAAGACTGGGAGATGTGGATCTCTGAACTGGCACAGGCTGGCGTCTTGGCAGAGGGCGCTAAAACCACGGCGTATACCTACATCGGCGAGAAAATCACCTGGGACATTTACTGGCACGGGACCATTGGTGCCGCCAAGCAGGACCTAGACCATCGAGTCCTTGGATTGCGCGAACAGCTTGCGCCGCTGGGCGGTGACGCGAGGGTATCGGTGTTAAAGGCAGTGGTGACACAAGCCTCGGCAGCGATTCCGGCCATGCCTATTTACCTAGCCATTCTCTTTAAGGTGATGAAAGCGCGCGGTATACACGAGGGCTGTATCGAGCAAGTGAATCGTTTGTTTCGAGAGCAGTTGTATGGTGAGGCGGTGCATGACGAGGCGGGACGGTTGCGTGTAGACCAACTCGAACTCGACCCCGCCGTGCAGGCCGAGGTCGCTGGCATCTGGGAACAAATTGATACCGATAATCTCAAATCGCTGGCTGACTTTGATGGATATCGGCAGGAGTTTTTGCAGTTGTTTGGCTTTGGCATCGAGGGTGTCGACTACGACGCTGAGGTAGATCCCGAAGTATCGATCCCACAACTGGTCGATTGAGATGCAGCCCCATGGCGAGGTAACAACGCTCTCTCCGAGGCTGCGCCGGATTGTTGCGCCGAATCCAGGACCGATGACGGGCCCGGGGACGAACAGCTATGTGGTAGGCGATGACGAACTGGTAATCGTCGATCCGGGGCCAGCGATTCCCTCACACATAGAAGCGTTATTGGCTTGCGTGGGTGACAAACTGCGCTACATCGCTTGTACACACACCCACCCTGATCATTCCCCCGGCGCAGCAGTGCTGGCTGAGGCAACGGGCGCGACATTGGTCGGGCGCGTGACGGCAGATGACCGCCATCAAGATCTCACTTTTCGGCCGGCCTGGCAGATCGAGAATGATGAGCGGATCACGGGTATGGACTGGACCTTAAGAGCCATCAGTACGCCCGGACATGTTGATAACCATGTCTGTTATTTATTAGAGGAAGAAGGTGTTGTTTTTGCCGGAGATCACATCATGAACGGTTCGACCGTGGTGATTGTTCCCCCTGGTGGCAATATGGCCGACTACATCGCGTCATTGCGCCGATTGCTCGACTACCCCGTCAAGATTGTGGCGCCAGGGCATGGCGAATTAATCCATGACTGTCGCGCAGAGGTGGAGAAGCTGGTGCGGCATCGACTGATGCGAGAGGCAAAAGTGGTTAGGGCGTTAGCGGCTGTGCCTCAGGACCTCGATGCACTGGTGGTGAAAGTGTATGACGATGTGGATCCTATGATGCATGAGTGGGCAAAGCTCTCCTTGCTTGCCCATCTGATCAAGTTAGAGGGGGAGTCCAGGGTGATGAGGGTCGTGAGCGACTCGTTGGAGTGTTGGCACACCCCCTCAAATGACTAGCATCGCAGGCTTCATGCCGGACGGAATCGGTAACTTTCTGGCTAGCTTGATGGCGTTTGACTGAGCCACAATAGCGACGTTGCGTGACAGTGTGTCGGTCGACGTCACACACTGTTAGCGAGACGCAGTGCAGCTGTTAGCGATGCAGTATGGCGACTACGTTACGACGACATACAGTGGTACAGCACCGATAGCGGCAGGATCGATCGCCGAGCGGGACAGTGAGTCGATGTCACGATAAAGGTTTTGGGTGGCGGCGGGCTGCAATACTGTGGTCGGCAGTGACAGCGGTGGATGGATAAGCTGCTTTTGGCCACGCAATGAGGACACAATAACGAAGAAGCAATAACGAAGACACAATGAAGCAGCGCGATGAACGCGGGTGATAGAGAGGAAAGAACTACTATGAATGGTTTAATGATGGATGTGCCACTGACTATTTCGGCGATCGTGCGCCATGCCGAGCGCGTGCATGGCCACGCCGAAATTGTGTCGGTGACCCGCGACAACCCGCGACACCGGTACGATTATCGGTCCTGTTTTGCGCGTGCCCGTCAGTTGGCGAATGTCATGCAGGACTGGGGGCTTCAGCAGGGTGACCGTGTGGCCACCCTAGCCTGGAATGATTATCGCCATTTAGAGACCTACTACGGCGCCGCTTGCTCTGGCTTTGTCTGCCACACCGTCAACCCACGGCTGTTTCCTGAGCAGATTGTTTACATCATCAACCACGCAGAAGACCGTTACGTTTTTCTTGATCCTGATTTTTGGCCGCTGATCGAAACGATCGCCGACCAGTGCCCCTTGGTGGAGGGCTGGGTGATCATGACGACACCCGAGCATATGCCCGATTGTGACCGCGGGGATGTGTACTGTTATGAAACGTTGTTAGCCACCCAGAACGATACGTTTACCTGGCCCGACCTTGATGAACAGGTTGCCTGCTCGCTCTGTTATACCTCGGGTACCACAGGTAATCCTAAGGGAGTGCTGTACAGCCATCGGTCCACGGTGCTGCACACTTACGCCACCCTGATGCCGGATGCCATGAATATTTCCAGCGGTGATGTGATGTTGCCGATCGTCCCGATGTTCCATGTGAATGCCTGGGGCAATCCGTATGCTTGCCCGGTGGCCGGCGCGAAGATGGTCATGCCCGGCAACAAAATGGGTGATGGGCCCACCTTGGCCGCGTTGATTAATGAAGAGGGCGTTACGATCTCGGCGGGAGTCCCCACGGTGTGGCTTAACCTGCTGACGCATCTTCGCAGCACTGGCGAACGGCTGGAGTCGTTGTCGCGGGTTGTGGTGGGGGGCTCTGCTTGCCCGTTGTCGATCATGGAGGAGCTGGATACCTATGGTGTCGACACACGTCACGCTTGGGGCATGACCGAAATGAGTCCACTTGGCACCACGAATCATGCCGGGGGTCATCGCCAAAAGTATTCAACCGAGGAGTTCGCCACCGTGCGGACTAACGTGGGCACGCCCATTTGGGGAGTGGATATCAAAATTACTGACGACGATAACAACGAACTGCCTTGGGACGGCACCGCGTTTGGCGCTCTCAAGGTGAGAGGTCCGTGGATTTGCTCCAGCTACTTTAAAGACAACGAGTCGGACGCGCATGCTGAGGATGGATGGTTTGAAACCGGCGATGTCGCCACCGTGAGCGCCCAAGGCTTTGTGTCGATCACAGACCGCACGAAAGACGTCATCAAATCGGGCGGCGAATGGATTTCTTCCATCGAAGTGGAAAATGTCGCTACTGGACACGCCAAAGTGGCGGAGGCCGCTGTTATTGGGCGCATTCATGACAAGTGGGGCGAACGACCATTGCTCATCGTGGTCAAAGCGCCGGGTGAAGAGCCCTCTCCCGAAGAACTGAAAGCCTATCTGGAAGGTAAGATTGCTAAGTGGTGGATTCCAGATGATGTACAGTTCATTGATGACATGCCGCACACCGCGACCGGCAAGATTCAAAAAACCGCCCTACGTGACCTGTTTGCGGATTATCGGTTCCCTGCTTAATGACCATGCCGCATATTTTTTTATTGATGTGCTGAGGAGCTATTGGGTCATGTGTTGGAAGGTATCGCTAGCATAATGCCGGATGAAGCGTCTCCTGTAGATCAACGGACCAGCGTTTCATCAGCGGTTGATATTGTGATCCCTGTTTACGCAAACGAAGGGCAGGTCAGGGCTTGCCTGAGTTCTGTGCTGGCGCATCACAACGAGATGCAGGGTGACATCGTTGTTGTTAACGACTGTTCGCCCGAGCCTGCGATTCACCAATATCTAGCGGCACTGGCAGATCAAGCGCTCATCACGCTGCTGACCAATGAGCAGAACGAAGGCTTTATCGTTAGCTGCAATCGTGGCGCGGCGGTGCATCCTGACAATGATTTTGTGCTGCTCAATGCAGATACCGAAGTCCACGGTAATTGGCTAGAGCGAATGGTGTCGCATGTCGAGTCGGGCGCCAAAGTGGCTACGGTCACGCCTTTCTCGAATAACGCGACAATTGCCAGCTACCCTAAAGGCGCAACAAAGCCGGAAAGCGATGAGGATGTGCCGATTGCGGCCATTGATCTAGCGATGGCAACCGTGAATGCCGGTTCGTCTGTGGAGCTGCCTACGGCGATAGGGTTTTGTATGTTCGTGTCGCGCGAGGCCTGGCGAATTACGGGCGGTTTCGATAAGCGCTACGGCCGGGGCTATGGTGAGGAAAACGAGTTTTGTCTCGCGACTGCCGCCCTGGGTTGGCGTCATTTACTCGCCTGCGATGTGTTTGTGTATCACGCCGGAGGCGGGTCGTTTGGCGTTGAATCGACAAAGCGTAAAGCCGAAGCTCAGAAGATCATTGATCAACGTTATCCTGACTTTTCGAGACAGGTCCAAGACTGGATTCGCGAGGATCCGGCGCAGCCAGCTCGACTGCGGTGCACGATCGAGCGGCTGACCCGTTTTACTGGCCCGAGGGTGCTGCACATCACACACCACCGTGGCGGTGGGGTGGAGGAGCACGTTCAATCTTTAGCGCATCACTGTGCACAAAACGGCGATGGTCTTAATCTGACGCTGAGGCCCTATGGTGAAAAGGGTATTGCCATAGAGTCACTGGCGAGTGACACGCAATTTAGAGAGTTGCTGGATGCGACAAAGTCAGAGGCTTTGGTGCTAAAGCTGGCTCGGGCGCTGGGAATACAGCGTCTTCATTTTCATCATTACGCGGACCTACCACGGTGGGTTTTGGCACTTCCTGACCAGCTGTCTATTCCGTTCGATGTAACAGTGCACGACTTTGTGACTGCCTGCCCTCAGTTCCACTTTCAAGATGACGTTGGAAAGTACTGTGGTAGACCGGACGATGCCGGCTGCAATATCTGTATTGAGAGTAGAAAAAACCCATGGGGACTCACGATAGAGGCATGGCGAGGCTTATTTTTTGACCACCTATTAAAAGCAGAGCGTGTTATCTGTCCCTCTGCGTTTGTTGCGTCGGTCATCGAGGAGTATTACGAGGGCGTGGCGACGTGCATCTGGCCGCATCCCGAGGTCATTTCAAGTACGCTGACTGCACATCGACCCATGAGTCAGTCAAGAATCAAGGTCGCGGTAGTGGGTTCGCTCTTGTCGATAAAAGGGTATGACCTTCTAGTGACTGCCATACAGCACGCTGAAGCAGCCGACGTGTCAATCGACTTTGCCATCATTGGCACGACGGAAAAACCCCTACCGAAAAGTTCACGAGCACTGGTGACCGGCCCGTATCAGAATGAGCTGTTACCGTATATTTTGCTTAGAGAACGACCCGATTGTTTTGTGTTCTTATCACAAGTGCCTGAGACCTATAACTATACGTTGACCGCCTGTCTTGCGACAGGATTGCCGATTGTGGCGCTTTCGCTTGGGGCGTTTGAAGAGCGACTTGAGAACGTTGCGCGGGCAACACTGTTGCCTGCTGACACCGAGGCGACCGCTCTAATCAACGCGTTGCTTGCGCAGCCGCGTGCGTACCGGCAGGTAGACGATGCTGTTGAAATCGACCTCGCTATTACCTCGCCGGCAGAGTATGTCAGCCGATATTTAGCGCCGCTGCCCCCGCCCGAGCCAATCAACCGACAGGCATTGATGACGATGTTAGTCGAGTTAGAGGACATTCAAGATCGACCGCTGGCGCCGCTTCCACCGATTGAGGTGTTGCTGAGTGGCGCTTTGGATGCGCGCAGTGAGGAGGCGCAAGCGGCGTTACGTGTTTTGGTAGCTGATCAAGTCACCCTGCTAGCCCAGCAGGAAACGCACCTTGCCATAAGAGCTGAAGAGGTGACCCACTTAAATGAGGCCATTAGCGAACTCAAGCAAGAGCCAATTCATTTGAAAACGGTCATTGGTGAACTCAAGCAAGCCTCAGAGCATGAGGTAACCCATTTAAAAGCGGTCATTGGTGATCTGAAGCAATCGGCCGAGAGCGAGGAAGCGCACCTCAAGGCGGTCATCGAGGATCTACGGAACCCCCGATTGACGGATCTACTTCTGACCCTCGCCAGATATCTAAGATCCCGGCTGAGGCGAGTGCTACTCGTCTTGGCTTCACCGCTGGGTTTTTTAAAGCGGGCTTATCTGGCGATTCGGTATCACTATGCCATGGGTGGAGTAGCCGGTGTGAGGCGCTTTGTTCATCGAAGGTGGGTCCGGTGGCGTGAGCGCAATAGGGCGTTGAACATGAACGTCCAAGACCATGTGGACCCACAAGAGCACGAGATGCTGCCGACTCTGCCTCAGGATCCAATCGCATTCGCGGCTGCAATGTCGCCCGAATTGTCGATCGTCATTCCGAGTTATGGTCAACATCAGATGACGGCAGACTGCCTGCGCGCCATTTTTGTCCATCCTCCGACGGTCTCTTATGAGGTTGTGGTAGTTGATGACGCTTATGAAGACCCTTTTGACCCTGAAGCGCTCGGTCTTGCCGGTGTCAAAGTATTGCGTCACGAGCGTAATCAGGGATTTTTGCGCTCGTGTAACAGTGCGGTGAAGACCGCTCTGGGTTGCCGCGTGTTATTACTGAATAACGATACGCAAGTTTTGGCTGGTGCGATTGACGCGCTGTGGCACACCTTTGATCGGTTTTCAGACGTGGGCGCAGTGGGTGCTAAATTGCTTTATCCCAATGGCGCTTTGCAAGAGGCGGGTGGGATCATCTGGCGAGATGGATCCGGTTGGAACTGGGGACGAGACGAGGATGCTGGGGCGCCCCGGTTCAATTATGTGCGCGAAGCAGATTACTGCTCTGCGGCCGCATTGATGGTGGACACGGCTTTATGGGGGCAGCTGGGCGGGTTTGATGAGCGTTTTGCGCCCTGTTATTACGAAGATACAGATTTGTGTTTTGCAGTTCGTGACGCGGGCAAGCGCGTGCTGTATCAGCCTGCCGCGCAGGTGATTCATTTTGAGGGTGCCTCAAATGGGACCGATACCTCATCGGGTTTAAAAGCCTATCAGCTGAGTAATCAGTCAGGTTTTGTGGCGAAGTGGGGGCGTCAGTTGGCGAATCACGCGCCCAATGGGGTTACCCCAGAGAGAGAATGTGATCGCAGGGCAAAGGTCCGTGTCTTGTGGGTGGAGGCGTGTGTGCTCACGCCAGATCAGGATTCTGGGTCGCTGCGCACCTTTCGCCTGCTCCGGATATTGATTCAGCTCGGCTGCAAAGTCACCTTCGCCGCTAACAACTTGTTGGCCGACGAGCCCTATTGTCAGGCGTTGCGAGATGAGGGTATCGAGGTATTGCATGCGCCCTATGTCCAATCCATGTCGGATCATTTGCGTGCCAAGGGTGACTCATACGATGTCGTTGTCTTGTGTCGACATTACATTGCCATAGAGCTGGTGGACCTGTTACGCGAGTGTCATCCCAAAACCAAAGTTTGGTTCGACACGATTGATCTGCATTACCTCAGGTTACGCAGACAGTATGAGTTGGATGGTAAATCAGCCACCCGAGATCTGGCGGACCATGCCTACCAAGAGGAGAGTCAGGTGATTGCCAAATCGCATGTGACCATTGTGGTCAGTGAGGTGGAGGTGGCCACGCTGGCGGAGGAGTTCCCCTCGGCAAAGGTCGCTCTAATCAGCAACGTTCATGATGTCGGCGAAACCAAAGCCCAGTTTGAAGGACGCCAAGGTATTTTGTTCGTCGGCGGTTTTCAGCATCCGCCCAATATCGATGCCGTGGAGTATTACGGCAATGAGATTTGGCCGCTGGTGCGAGCGGCGCGCCCCGAGGCCGAGACGATCATCATCGGCAGCCGCATGCCGGATAGTTTAAAAAAGTGGGGAGTGCAGCAGGGGCTGACAATGCTCGGATTTGTCGAGGATCTCACGCCCCATTATGAACAATGCCGCTTGGCGATCGCACCACTGCGTTACGGGGCGGGGGTGAAAGGTAAGGTGAATCAAGCGTTGAGCTTTGGTTTGCCGGTAGTCGGCTCGCCAGCCGCCGTAGAAGGTATGGGGCTGATTCATGGAGAGAGTGTGTTGTCAGCATCGACGCCGCGTGCGTTTGCCGATTCCATATTGGCAGCCTATGACGACGCCGAGTTATGGCAGTCACTCTCGGCTAACGGTCGCGCATCCCTCGAGGGGCGTTTTACATCCCAAGTGGCAGCTTCAGCGCTCAGTTCAGCACTGACCGCGTCCCTAGGCGACTGGGATCGGAAAACCGGTCGCTAGCCGCGTTTCCAGCATGTCGTGCACAATGTCATAAAGCGCGAGATCCTGATGGTTCATCCACCGGAGTTTGTCCCACGTTGCCGCGGTGAGGTGCTCCTGCATGGCGGCGAGCTGCTCGCTGACGGGCTGCCCATGATCAGGGGAGCTGATATTTTCCGCTCGCTTGGGTTGATAAGAAAAGGGGATGTCATAACGCGCTAAGGTGTCGGCAAAGCTCGCGACATCGGTATCGAAATGTTCTGTGCGGCCCAGACAGGGAACCAGGCTGAGGTTGTTAATCGCGGCTTGTAGGTCGCAGTTGAAGCGACCATCGATGCGGTGATGCTTGGGGGGCAAGCTGTAACACCGGCTCACAAAGCCAGTTTGAAAGTTGGATATCTGGTGCCAATTCAGATTGTGGTTACCCCCAAGCGCTGAGACCACCCATTCCTCAAGGCCCTCCAGCGGATTGTCATGATCGGGCTTGCTTAGCGACTTATTTTGGCGCTGGTCAAAAAAATAAACGGACCTGATACGCAGCATTGGATTCCGGATAAATACGACCGGGATCGCCCGAAACGCCATCGATGAGGGAGCTGGCAGGTGAATCTGATGGGACGAGCAGGCCACCGCCGCCGGATGTCGCTCGATGATCATGCTTAGTTGGTCTTGGTTAATCTGTGAAAAAGGGAATGGCCCATCGAATGAGATGTGTTGTCCGCCATAGTTGTCATTGAGAACGCGTTCGAACGTGGTCCCTGAATTTTTGAAAATGTGATAATGCAACAGCACGTTTCGGTTAGTCATATTTCTTCGCGTTCACTTGGCAATAATGGCGACAGGCGATGACTGCAGTGCAGCAGGCCCCAGATTTGCTAGACCGAGAGAATAACGATGACACCAGCACAAATCCATCCGAATATGAGATCCCAACAAGGCGAAGCCTGTGTGAAAACTACCCCCGCTATTCCTTACTCTTTTGCTGAACAATGTCATAAGCTGTTGAGTTAATTGGAATAAGGCTTTCAGGGCGGCCGTCGTAACAACAGGCGGAGACAAACGGCTACGGCGCTTGGGTCATCCGGCGCACTCTGCCGACGAAGCTGTCCTTGCAATGGCTATTGTGAGGGGTGCGATACGCGGCCCTAGCGCAAAAGCCGGTTGCTTTTGCGCCAGAGAATATCCCGATCAGGTGGAGAACGAATGTGACTCAGGCAGTACAGGCAAACCAACCCTCCTCGATGCTATTTGGCGAGCGGCTGATTGCTGAAGGGTTGCTGGCCTCCCGGGACCTCGAGCGTGCCCTTGCCGCACAGCGAGAGATGGGTGGTTACATTGGGGATGTGCTGACTCGACTTGGCCTCATTGCTGAACCTGACCTCTTTCGGATGTTGGCGGAGCACTTACAGGTCGACTGGATTCAAAAGGATGATTTTCCAGAGGCGCCATTGGAGATTGCGCCGCTGCCGACGGCTTTTTTGTTCAACAATCACATTGCGCCGGTAAAATCGGACGAAAAGGGGATGGTGTTCGCCTCAGCGGAACCACAAGCGACTTTTGTACAGAAAGCATTGAAGTTGGGCACCGGCAAGCCGGTCACAATGGCCTTAGCCAGCTCTCAGGACATCGAGCAAGCTCTGAAGGTCTATCTCGCCGAGGAGCAAGGCGACTTTGAGCAGGCCGCTGAGGCCTACGTGAATGACGAGGAATTTGTTGAGCACCTGAAAGACTTGGCCAGTGAGACGCCGGTCATTCAATTGGTCAATCAACTGATCCAACGATCCCTCGATTTAGGGGCATCGGATATTCACATTGAATCGGTGGATGGCGGGTTGCGGACCCGATATCGCGTCGACGGCGTGTTGCAAGATGCGGCGCAACCAGTGGATGAAAGATTATCGGCGGCCGTCATCTCACGGGTTAAATTACTGGCCAACCTCAACATTGCAGAACGGCGACTGCCCCAAGACGGCCGCATCATGATGCGCGTGAAAGGCCATGAATTAGATTTGCGGGTGTCATCGTTACCCACCGTGCACGGCGAATGTGTGGTGATGCGCGTATTGGATCGACAAAGTGTGAAGTTAGATATTGCGGGTATGGGCTTTAGCCCCGACATCCTCAAACAGTATCTGTCTCTGTTGAATCGCCCTCACGGCGTATTGTTGTTAACTGGACCTACCGGGTCGGGTAAGACGACTACGCTCTACGCGTCGCTCTCTAACCTCGATTCTGACTCACTGAAAATCATTACGGTTGAGGATCCGGTGGAGTATCAGCTGGAGGGTATTAATCAGATTCCGGTGCAATCTCAGATCGATCTCACGTTCGCGCGTGCCTTGCGATCGATACTGCGGCAGGACCCTGACATCATCATGATTGGTGAAATGCGCGATACTGAGACGGCACAGATCTCCGTACAAGCCGCGCTCACTGGACACCTTGTGTTGTCCACACTACACACCAATACGGCAGCGGGAGCGATCACCCGCCTTGAAGATATGGGCGTTGAACGTTTTCTGATTACCGCAGCGGTGAATGGTGTTCTGGCGCAGCGGCTATTACGCGTTTTATGCTCGGCCTGTAAAAAACCTGCGCAGCTCGACGGCAAGCAAATGCAGCGGTTGGGCATAGCGGGAGACGAGTCCAAGGGAGCGGATGTCTTCGAGGCGGTGGGATGTGATCAGTGCAAGGGCACCGGGTATTCAGGGCGCTCAGCGATTCATGAATTATTTATCCTAGACGACGAAGTACAGCGCGTCATACTCGATGGTGCAGATGCTAATCAGTTGCGGGAGCTGGCTCGTTCAAAAGGCATGGGCACCCTTTACGACGATGGTATGCGCAAGGTCTTAGCTGGACAAACGTCGATTGATGAAGTCTTGCGAGTGACGCAGGACCAAGCCGACCTTGACCTCGATTAAGGCCCCGGAGTGAGCAACGATGGCAGTGTTTGACTATCGCGCCTCCAATCGGTCGGGGGAATTAACGGAGGGCGTGGAATCTGCGGTTGATCTGCAGTCAGCGGCGCGTGCCTTGCGCGCTCGTGGTTTGACCCCGATTGTACTGAAACCGTCGGCGGGCGGGACGGCGATGCCGCAACCCGTTGGGGGCAAGGGAGAAGGTAAGACCGCGCCGCGCGCCGGCCTGATCTTGCCAGGCTTTGGCTCGCGTGCAGAACACAGTAGCGCGGAGCAAGTACTGCGCTTTACCTCAGAGCTGGGTATTTTATTGCAGGCGGGTTTGCCCCTCGATCGCGCGATGAAAGTACAGATTGATTCAGCGGAGCCCGGCGTGCACCGAGCGATGATGGAAGACATTTTGACGACGCTGAAATCCGGGCGCTCACTGACGGTAGGATTAGAGCAGCACGGCTCGGTATTCAGCAGTTTTTATATCAGTATGGTGCGCTCCGGAGAAGCGAGCGGCAATCTTGCCGGTGTCTTGACCGAATTGGCGGGGTATTTAGAGCGAAGCCGAGCGGTTCGTTCAACCATCGTTTCGGCGATGGTTTATCCGGCTATTTTGGCGGTGGTGGCATCCTTATCCGTCGCGATCATGCTGGGTTACGTTGTGCCGGAATTTGAGTCGCTGTTTGAAGAAATGGGCGATGGTCTACCGATGCTCACTGCGATCATTATCTCGCTGGGTGACGTGGTCGCCGGATGGTGGTGGCTGATGGCGATCGTGATTGGAGGCAGTGTAAGCCTGGTTCGAAAATGGCTGGCGACGCCCCAGGGTCGCAATTGGCTCGACGTGCGTGCCCTCACTCTGCCTTTGGCGGGTCCCCTGATTCGAAAGTTTGAAGTGTCGCGCTTCGCCCGAACGATGGGCACCTTGCTCGGTAACGGTGTGGCCATATTAAAAGCGGCCGACATCGCCAGTGGCACGGTGGGCAATACGGTACTGCGCCATCATCTTGATAACTTGGCGCCAGCGATTAAACGGGGAGAGCGGCTGTCTAAGTCGATGGAGCCCGAGATGTTCTCGCCGTTAGCGGTGCAAATGGTATTGGTGGGCGAGGAGTCTGGGCGCCTCGATACGATGCTGTTGGAGTTGGCGCAGGTCTATGAGGCGGAGGTAGAAGCCGATGTGAAGCGAGCGCTGACCTTGTTGGAGCCCGCCCTGATTTTAGGCATGGGTGGCCTTATCGCGATTATTATTATGGGTATTTTGATGGGGATCCTCTCCGTGAATACCATGGCATTCTAAAGACTGACTGAGGCTGAGATGGCTAAAAGCGAGGGAAAGCACATGCAGGACAGGAGGCGTGACAAGACGTCGAAACGGAGCATGACAGGATTTACCTTGGTAGAGCTGCTGGTGGTGCTGGCGATTCTCGGTATGTTGGCGGCACTGGTAGGACCACAAGTGCTCAATCAGCTCGGTGGCGCCAAGTCTAAATCGGCGGCGATTCAGATAAATGATTTGGAGCAGGCGCTGGAGCTGTACAAGCTCGATGTCGGCAAATTTCCAACGAGTGAGCAGGGGCTCAATGCGCTGGTGCGTCAACCCTCGAGTGCGCGGGGCTGGAACGGCCCTTACCTTAAAAAGGGTGAGTTACCCGATGATCCGTGGGGTAACGCCTATGAATATCAGTATTCAGGCGGCAGCCCTAGCATCCTATCGTATGGTGCAGATGGTCGTGGCGGCGGCAGCGGTGAAGACGCCGATATTTCCGGGTAATCGGTCTACAGCGGTGCAGCGCACGAGCGGTTTTACGCTGATTGAGATCACGCTAGTGATGGTGATTGCCGGGCTGCTATTTGCCATCGCGATACCCAATATGGGAGCACTTTCCGATTCCCTCGCCTATCGCGGTGCCGTCAGAGAGGTCATCTCGGCGGCACAAAGTGCTCGCAGGCAGTCTGCTCGGACCGGGCAGCCCGTCGATCTGGTGATTTATCCGGAACGCAAGGTAATTGGTGTGGGGGGTGATCAATCGGGCATGGCAACGTTACCTGATGTGGTGTCGCTGACCGTCACAAGTGCGGCGGAGGTGAGCCCGGAGGCGGGCGCCGCTGCAATCCGATTTTACCCCTTTGGAGGCTCCACCGGCGGTGATATTGAGATTGCCGGCCCTGGTGGTGCCGGGACCTTGGTGCAAGTGGGCTGGTTGATGGGTGACGTGACCCAAACGGTGCAGCGATGACACCTCTGGCGTGTCGTGCTCGCACGCTGCCCAAAGCAGAGCGCCAAAACGGTTTCTCCTTGATTGAAATGCTGGCGGCGCTGGTGATTTTGGGGCTCGCATTAGGAGTGCTTTATCAAGCCGCATCGGGTGCCACCCGCAATGCGCGCGTGTCCGCCGAATACGCTATCGCAACCACTTTGGCTGAGTCTCAGTTGGATGCGTTTCTGGTGACCCTGCCTGATGAGGCGGAGCGGACTCAGGGCCAGTTTGGCGTTTATCGTTGGGAGGGCTGGGTAGAACTGATCCCAGCGCGTGAGGAATCCGGTATCGCTTGGGTTCGTTTGAGGGTCAGTTGGCCTGGCGAAGGGCAACCCAGATCGGTCAGCTTGAGAACCGCGAGTAAATTGAGGAATGAGGCCTAAGATGCGTCGCGAGTCTGGGATGACATTAGTGGAAGTGATGGTTTCCGCTGTGGTGCTCTCGATGGTGATGTTGGCGCTGTCTGCCTCGTTACGCACTTTTGCCACCACCTATACCGCGGTGGAGCAGTCTGCGAATCGGACAGCACGACTGCGCGAGGTGACCTATTTTCTCCGGCATGTCTTGCGTGAGGCATATTCGCCTCATCAAGGCGCATTTGATGCCGGCGGCGGTCAGATCAGTTGGCTTGCACCCATTGACCGAGTTGGTGCCGCAGGGGGGGTGACCTGGTTACGCCTGCGTCGGGAGGGCGATGCCCTGATGCTCGACTTTGCCATTCCCGACTCAGAGGTTGCGGAGCAAGCCGACAGCGATCCTAAATGGGGAGTAGTCATTCCGTCGGAGACGTTGCTGACGAATCTACGGAGCTTCAGGGTAAGCAAACTGAAAGCACCGGCTACCGAACGTGGTTACGACAATGTTGATAGCGACGATGATGACAGGCTCGGTGCTGACTTGCCGCCCGGGGTCCAGTTAGAATGGGAAATTGAGGGCATAGCGTGGCCCCCGCTGGTGGTGGCGTTCGATGGGTTTAGGGCGTCCACATGAATCGGGCTCACTCGCAGCAAGGTGCCGCACTGGTGCTGGTCATGTGGCTAGTAGCCGCCATGGCAATCACTGTGGGCGGTGCACTGGCCCTGGCGCGCGATGAGGTGAATCTCGCGTCGGCTCGCCTAGGAGAGGCGCAGACTTTCGTGATCGGCAAGGGCATTGCTCGGTTAGCGGTGTTAGATCGCGCCCGCGCCAGAACGGCCACAAATGATGACGGCGAGGTGGATCCAGCGGCGCTCACTCGTGTTTTTACGACGCAGTATGAGCTCGATGGCTTTCGCATTGCAGCAACGGTCTACCCTGCGTCGGGTTTTGTCTCGATCTCTGAAGCAGACCCGGAAGTATGGCAACAACTGCTGGCAGGGGTGGGCTCTTTAAATGAGGGCAGTGCGGCGTCCCTCGCTCAGCAGATTGTTGAAACGGAACTCGAAGGCTCGGGTGCTGGTTCCGGGCCCGCGGGGAGTTTCCAGTCTTTTTCTCGCCATCGGCAAGCTCGCGCTGGGGTCTATGTTGAGCAGCTGCTGGGGGTCGAGGGCATGAATCGCGCCGTTTATGACCGTATTCGACCCAGCATCTCGCCGTTTAATGTGGGGTCTGGTGTAGACGTGGCGTCAGCACCGCCCGAAATGCGGGCCGCTTTTGGCAGTGGCATAGAGGATGGCTCTTCGTTGGATTCTGGCTCCAAACCTGACGCGGCGGCGGCGTCTGGGTATTATTGCGTGGAAATAGAAGTCTTGACCTCGCCGTCAGAAGGGTTCGTGCAGCGTATTTGGGTGGAAAGCCGTGGGTCGGATGAAGTTTCTGCTGTGCGGCTCGCCAGAGTTGAAAAACCGCGGCGGAAGACGGGGGGCGATTCGGGGTAGGTAATGGGGCAAGTAGCGAACAATTGGAGCTTATTTGGTCTGGATCTTACGCGAGCTGGGAAATGGCTTGCGTTGGGTCTTGAGCAGCTGCTTTATGATCGTGATGCCTGGTTATTACGGCGTTTTGATCCACCGGTAACGCTTTTCTCTGAAGGGACAGCGTCGTTGTATCAAGCGGACCGACTTTGCGAGGATAGCGCTAGCGGCCGCAGTGAGAGTGGCGCTCATCGTGCCGGCATTGTGCGGCACTGTGCGGTGGCGCTCCCGCAAGACGCGGTGTTACTGAAAACACTGCAACTGCCTGCAGCGAGTGAAGAGGACCTCGGGTCGGCGATGGCTTTAGAAATCGACCTGTCTTCACCCTTTTCAGATCAAGACACCAGGGCGGCCTGGAGCGTGCTGTCACGGGGAGAATCGGTTATCGAGGTCGTGTTGGCCATTACGGCGCAAGCGGCGATCGACAAAATACTGGAGACTACTGAATTAGCCACCGATAATGGCATAGCGGAGGCCGCTGAAGTCTGGGCCCTGACGGATGATGGGATCCCTATCAGCTTCACGGGGTTTGGCGGACAGACGCGCCGTGCTGCCTATCACGGCGAGTTAAAGCGGCTAGCGGGATTGTGGGCAGCGATTTGGGTGTCTGTCATGGTCGGCCTGATGGCCATCGCATTGGTTACCTCGCTACGTGCCGATCGCTTGAATGCGGGATTTCAGCAAGTGCGTGTCGACGCTGCCGAGGCAGCAAGCCGTCGGCAGGAACTCGAGCTGGGCCGCACGCGACTAGGCGCTATTCAGGCTGCAATTGTTGAGCGCCCGAATTATCAATATTGGCTGAATCATATCGCCGCATCGGCACCGGATACGGTCTATTTCGATAGGCTCAATTTTGACGGTAGCGAGGTCGTCGTCAGGGGTTATTCCAATAACGCTTCCGTCTACTTGCGCATGCTGACGGAGCAGCCAGGCTATACCGATGTGGCTGCGCTGTCCGCCTTTGCACGTGATCAAAATAATGGGCTCGAGCGATTCAGTATTCAATGGCGTGTGACTGAACCTCCAACACCTGAGGCAGAGGCGGCGGTGGTTGGGTCGACAGCACCTTTGGCAGAGGCGCTGCAATGAATTACCAAATGCTCAGTGCGTCGCTGTTGGAGCAGGGAGTGAGGCTGAGGAAGGCGCTGGTTCAGTTGCCTGTTCAGGCGCGCTCAGTGCTGATCGGTGCGGGCCTGGTAGTGATGGTGCTGACTCTTTTGGCGCTGGGCAATATTTTTGGGTGGTGGATGAGTAATGTCTCTGAGATTAGCGCTACCAAGCCCCGAATCAGTCGATTGCTGGGGTACATTGAGGCAGCACCAAGGATTACGGACGCATTGGCTGACGTTAATGTCGCGCTGTCAGAGCTTGCGATTGAGGATACGGGCGATTCGGGGCGCGGCGGTGCGTTGCTTCAGCAGCAACTCAGGCAACTTGCCAGCGAGGCGGGGTTAACGGTCGTCGGTAGCGAAGTGAAGGAGCCTGAGGCGCTCGACGCGCTAGTTAAATTAAATGCGACCTTGGAGCTAACAGGCGGCCCAGATGATTTCGACGCGTTCCTAGAGCGGTTGTATCTTGGGGTGCCCGCACTGTTTCCTGAGGGAATGAAGATAGAAGCGATGAGGCGGATCAATCGGCGCAGAAATCCGCGCACACTGTCCGGGACGGAAGATCATGTCATGGCTAAGGTTGATGTTGCTGCTTTTCGGTTGAGTGAGCCCGATGCTTGATGCCACTGTTCTTCGCTGGAGTCGCTTGCCAAGCGTGCTTCAGCGGTCGTTAGCTGCACTGGCGATGGTGCTTTTCCTGGCGGTACTCTATCTCGTGGTAGCCGGCACGCCGCATCCGATGGCGCCAGCGAGTTCTCTGTTTGCGCCGGTTTCGGTACAAACGGTGCTGGCGGATTCCAGGCCAGTGCTGAGTAGCGCTGACTTTAGTCTTCGGCCTGTATTTGCCATCAAACGTGTGCCGCCACCGCCGCAAAAAATGGGCGAGGAAGCAGAAAAAGCCAGCGCCGAAGTGGCGCCTAATGACGAGATAATGGACAGCATCGACGAGATAAGCTTATTGGGAATATTTGGCTCTCGGGAAGTGGCGGGCGCGATCGTTCGTCTTGATAATGGTGAGCGGCAACGCTTGCCAGTGGGAGAAGCCGTCAAGGGCTGGACATTGCGATCATTGGAACCGCGGGGTGCCTTGTTTGAGGCTACCACGGGTCAACGAGCGTTACTTCAGATGGCTTTTTCGACTGACCAATCAGCTGAAGCATACCCTGCCCCTGCAGTTCCGCCTGCGCAGAGCGCCGCTAGCGAACAGCCAGTAGGCTCGTCCTCTGATTCCGCTGCCATGGATGCAGAAGCGCCTCCAAAGACAATGACCTTTGGAGATGTTTACAGGGGTCGAAGGACAGCAAACGAGAGCGGTGAAAAATGAAGAGCATCAGTATGACAAAAACAGTCCGTTCAGTGAGGTCCACTGATTGGAGTTGCTCTCAGGCTCAACGACGAGCGGAGATGACTCCAATGAAAACGCTGACAAGAATCTCGGCAAGCTTGATGTGCTTGATCTTGCCGCTGCTGCTGAGCTGTGCCACTCAAGACGTGAACCAAGCGGGATCTCCTGCTGAAGCAAAACCGTCCAGCGGCATGGTAGCGGCGAGCCAAGCTGCGGGAACAAAAAATAGCAATCTGTCCCAAGACTCAGTCGAAGATGAGGGCCGTGGGAGCCTATTTTTAGGCACGGACCAAGGCGTTCGCATGCCACCCGCCCGCGAGCCGATTAAAGTCTATGGCGATGCGGTGACGCTCAATTTTGAGGAGGCCCCGCTGGCAGAAGTCGTGCACTCTATTGTGGGGGACCTGCTGGGTCTCGATTACATTGTCGAGCACCCGGTACAAGGCGCAGTGACGCTACGAACTCGCTCCCCGATTCCGCGAGACGAGTTGTTGCCGATTTTGGAGTCCCTCCTGCACAACCACGGCGCACTGTTGGTGCGAGGCCCCAATAATAGGCTCTTTATCAGTGGGGCCCAGAACGCGAGCCGGATGGCTCCCAGCTTTCAAAGTGCTTCGGGGACTGGCACGGGGTATTCCAATGTGATTGTGCCGCTCCAATTCATCGGTGCGACCGAAATGGCTGAGATTCTCAAGCCAGTCGCGACTGACCGCAGCTTTGTTCGCGTGGATATCAAGCGCAATCTACTGGTGCTGGCCGGTACCCAAATGCAGATCGAAGGGTGGCTGGACATCGTGACCACTTTCGATATCGATCAATTGGCCGGCACGTCAGTTGGTGTGTTCCCTATTCAGCGCGGTACCGTAGAGGACGTTTTTATTGAGCTGGAGCATATTTTAAATACGGGCGAAGGGGGCGTAACGGGACTAGCCAGTATGGTTCGTGTGCTCCCGGTCGAGCGCCTCAACAGTATTTTAGTGGTCTCGCCTCGTGCCGCTTACATCGAAATGGTGGGCGATTGGGTCGAGCAGCTTGACACCATTGATGAGCCTGCCTCTGAGTCGACCCTTAATGTGTACGAAGTGCTCAACGGTAATGCAGGCCATATGGCGATGTTGTTGAGCACGATATTCGCAGAAGACGGCAGCAGTGGCACTAGCGGTGCCGGTAAGTCACAAGTGGCGCCGGGCATGCAATCCCAGCGGTCTGGTGGCGGGAGCGGGAGCGGTGGCAGTGGCGGAATGCCGAGCACTGGCGCGGGCCAGTCCATGGGAGGTTCGAGCTTTGAGCTAGGGGAATCTATTCGCGTGGTGTCAGATGACTACAATAACGCGTTACTGGTTTATGCCTCACCTTATGAGTACGGCAAGATAGAGCGCATTTTGAAAAAACTCGATGTGATTGCCACGCAGGTCTTAATCGAGGCCAGCATTGTCGAGGTGCAGCTGGTCGATGGTTTGCAGTACGGATTGGAGTGGATTTTCCAGAATGGCATCGGTAACGATTACTCGGGCAAGGGTGCATTGGACTTGCTGGGCGGCGCCGGATTAGCAACCGTAGCGCCCGGATTTTCTTATGAGGTTAGCAACAGTGCGGGAGACATGAAGGCTGTCGTGAATGCGCTAGCTGAGGAGTCGCTGGTCAACGTGATTTCTACCCCCTCTGTGTTGGTGTTAGATAACCATACGGCGGCGATTCACGTTGGCGATCAGCAGCCTATTCAGTCCATGGTATCGGTGACGGATGGCGGGGTCGCTCAGACGTCCATCGAATACAAGGACACGGGTGTTAAATTGGAAGTAACCCCATCGGTGAATGACGGTGGGCTGGTCACCTTAGATATTATGCAGTCAGTGACTGACGTTGGGCCCGAAGATTCAGCGACAGGCCAGCGCAGCTTTACGGAGAGAAATGTAAGTAGTCGTATCGCCGTGCGCAGCGGAGACTCGGTGGTGCTGGGCGGCTTAATACGAGATAACGATGCCAAGAGCAAAAGCGGCGTGCCCTTGCTAATGGATATCCCTGTGCTAGGGAGCCTCTTCAGTAACACCAGTAATACCCTTGTTCGCACCGAGCTGCTTGTTTTTATAACCCCTAGGGTGGTGGAGACAGACGATGAGTTGAGAGCCTTAACTTTGGAGATGCGTAACCGAATGAAGGGCATCACCGACTTCGAGGATGTGCCCATAAATCTGGAGCAAAATGGGGAATGATAATTACCGGCTGTTTTATTAGGCTTTAAGGGCTTTTGAGGAAGAAAACCGTGATTTTTTTTGGCGAGGAGATGGCAAAAGGTGCATAGATATCGGCTAAAAACCGGTTTGGGGTTAGCAGTGAAGTTGGGTTTGTTGGCAGTTGTTTTAGTGGCGGGTTGTGCTTCACCCCCAAAGATATCGGTAGAGGAGCACTTGAGTTACCAGACATTGCAGTGGACAGATGCGCTCATAGATCAGGACTATGAGCGGGCGTTAACGTTCATGACGCCCGGTTACCAGAGCGGCCCTCGAGCGGAACGGTTTAGGGGGGAATTCGGCGGTGCATCATTTTGGCAAAATGCTGAGATCAAGTGGGTGAAGTGCGGCCAAGAGGACAGCTCTCCTGCCGACTCGGCTGATGATGGCGTCGCAGTTGCCGCAGGCTCTGCTAGCAATGCAGATAGTGCTGCTTCCGCTCCAGGCGCTGCCAACGACTGTGTTGTGAACGCTTGGGAGGACTGCGGTCAGGAGTTGGCCGCGCCCTTTTCTGCATCGTCGACGGTGTCGACTCACAGTGACCGTTGCGAGGTAAGGGTGATTCTTTCAGTAATGAAGCCGCCCGAAATGTCGTTTCCCATGCCGATTCCGTATGAAGTGACATGGTTGAATGTGGACGGAGCCTGGTACATTTACCGGCAATGAGTCTTCAGCCGCGATCTGTTGGCACTCAGATGATGTTTTCTGCGGCAGGGAAATCTATTCGAATGAACAGCGAAAAAGCCCTGAAAATTTAGGTGAAAACGGTGACTAAAGTCCGAATAACGTGAAAATCACAAAAAAATCACAAAAAAATGGGAATTATGTCGGCCCATTAGTCGTCAAAAGGGTTGCAAGTCCTCGAGGCTCGCATACAATTTGCACATCAAGTTAGTGGGTCGGCAATCGTCGGCCACCACAGGGTTGGAATTAGCTTCTCTGTGGCGCTGGTGGACGGTGGCCGTCGTATTTGTCACGTATCTGCAGACGTGTTAGCTTGGAAACTGTTGCTGGGCAACGGTTTGTTTAATCAAACGTTTGATCGACTTTTTAGGAGTTATGCATGAAAAAGAACCTTATCTCCCTGGCTGTAGCTGCAAGCGTCTTGGGCGGCGCAGCCGTCCAAGCAGGGCAGTACGTAAATCCAGACAATACGGGGCAAGTACTGTTGTTTCCATTTTACAATGCTGACAACGGCAACTCGACCAACATGCACATTGCCAACACCACTGGTAAGGCAAAAGCAGTCAAAGTCCGTTTCGTAGAGTACAAAAACTCAGACGAAGTACTGGATTTTAACTTGTATCTGTCTCCGTACGACCACTTTGCGTTTGGTGTCATTAAAGACCCAAATGGCACAGGCGCTGCAATTATCACGCGTGATAACAGCTGTACCGTTCCTGCGCTGGGGTCGGCTAACGGTGACTTCTCCGGTTCAGCGACAGTAAACGACAACGGGTCGACGACTCGGATCCAGCCATTTGTTAACTACCAGTATGCAAAAGATGCTGACGCCACTATTGAGCGTACGCTCACCGGTCACGTTGAAGTGATTGAAATGGGTGTACTGGTAAACGTTGGAACGGCGAAGACCACCCAGTGGGCTGACTTCGCTAAGCACGGCGCAACAGGCGTACCTGCAGACTGTGCCGGTATTGTTGCTGGCTTTCCAACAGCGTTCGCGGCCGATGATGGCGTGACTGCTCAAGAAGGTGGTTTGTACGGTATGGCTTACCACATTGACGTGGAAGCGGCTGCGGCATTCGGTTTTGAGGCAACGGCTGTTGACGGATGGGCCGGAGGTAATGGCGATCACACTGACCCAGGTAGTGTGTTGCCAGGTCTTGGAGGCGGCACACCGCTCGCTACTATTCACACTGGAACCGGCGCTGTTCCGTACGTAGAGATCACCGCACCTAACAGTTCTCAATCAATCTCAGCGGTACTAATGACTGAGTCGATTAGCAACGAGGTGCTGGTTAACAGTGCTATTGGTGGTATGACCGACTGGGTTGTTACGTTCCCGACCAAAAGGTTGCACGTAGACGTGGCTACAGCGGCTGCTGTTGTTGCTCCGTTCGCGGATAACTGGGTTGGTCCAACAACAGAAAGTCCAGCGTGTGAGGTGGTTGCTATCACTCAGTACGATCGCGAGGAGCAAACGTTTGTCCCCGTAGTCAATACTGACCTCCAGTTTTCACCCCTCCCGCCGGCGGCCACGCCAGCAGATCCAACAAAAATCTGTAACGAAGTGGCTGTTATCGCCATGGGCGCTGCAGGGACGGCAAGCGCGCTAAATGTCACGACAGGCCTTACTAACCTCGCCAATACTTACGCTGAAGGATGGCAGAGCATGGCTTTCGGTCAGTCAATGACTATCGGTGGTTATAAGATGACTGGTTTGCCGGTTGTCGGGTTTGGCGCTTACAAGCTTAACAATGGCGCAATGAGCTACGGCCACACTACAGAGCACAAGCGTTCTAGCAACAACGTTGTCTCAAGTTAAGGTCTGACTCGGCCACTATTGCGCTGTGCGCATTAGTGGTCAAATTAAGAAAGAGGGGCTTTGGCCCCTCTTTTTTTATTTGAAATCAGTGGATAAATTACGACCTTTAAAGCGTCTTTCTAGGGACGACGAGTTGTTGCCATGCCATACTAAATGGTAGGTGAGTTTTACAGTAACAGGGAGGTTCAATATGTTTTCGAGTGCAAAGAAAAGTGCGATACAAGTGGGTGAGTTTCTTATAGGCTTCTGCTTTTTGGCGATAACCAGCACGAGCGTGTCGGCCACTGAGTACAAACTGTTCGTGAACGATGCAGCTGCATGCAGCAGCGCGGGTAAAACTGGTAGCGTTTGTGTTGTTGAAGTTGAGGCGACTACTTTCAGTGCTGCCACCACTAGTACTAGCTCTTCGACGACCGCCACAACCACCTCAGAGGATACTACCGCCGATAGCGTATCGAGTAGCGCAGTTAGCGCACCCGCTGGTGGTAGTGTCGAGACTGGGGACTTAGACTTTGGGTCAGGAGGCGGCAATTCAGGTGTGAGTGTGTACAGAGTTTCGGTGACCAATGACACCATCGCGTATCCCTTTACGATTAAACAAGGCGCTTTCTATGGTCGGGTTTCGATTGGACCTACGTCTCTTCCCTTCCCAGCTGATGGGACTGGGGTCAGGCTGTGGTGGTCTAAAACCGCGGGCGGCCAACCTTTGGCGGGTGCCTCTTGCTCTG